>Ga0153923_100033_pt1 | contig 84638 bp, 65 predicted proteins | sample TSNJ007MetaG_FD_104682 | JGI IMG/M metagenome (GOLD analysis project Ga0153923, IMG submission 104682) | Attine ant fungus gardens microbial communities from New Jersey, USA - TSNJ007 MetaG | ecosystem: Host-associated > Fungi > Mycelium > Unclassified | place: USA: New Jersey, Brendon T. Byrne...
TAAACACATCAGGTGTGTTCTCACGAGCCTGTACCTTCGCTTCCTTCGTTGCATCTTCGTCATAGAACTTATTGCTTGTAATAACGAGCCGGACTAACTCTTGCACAACCTCACGCGCCGTACGCTGACTCAGAGAGCTGATACTGACCTGCTCCGCCACTTTGGCGCGCGCAGTCTGGGCGTCCGTGATTTGATCGTTCATCAGCCTAGTCACAATATCACGAGCGACAGGCTTCATTTCGATAATGTCCTGAGAGGTCAGTCGCGGAATCTTAATGTAAGTTTCATCTGGAATGACATAGGTCTGCTCTTTTATGACAGATTGCATTTCTTCCAAAAGATGATCGGAATAAGTGCCTCCGCCCCGATTTGAGGCTATGAAATTCAAAATAAAATCACTGGCTCTCTGCGGGATTTCATCACGATAAATTTCAGTTTTATCACTTTGCGAAATCAGGTCATCCTGATTCAGGCGATCAATCCGGTCCAGCAGTGATGTCACAAGATTATCGGCCCGCATCGGGATAATTTTATACTTAGGAGATACACCTTCGGCTGCTTCTTCCGCTGCCTTTAGTGTTGCCTTCTTGTCCAAAATTTGCTTGGGCGCTGTTATCTCCTTCGCGCTGAGCGTATTCTCTTTAATATCGTACCGCTTAGGCAGTAGATCGGGCGACAGACTGAAGTAGAACACAAGTCCGAGTAACAGGAAAAGAGCATAGCGTGTCGCCGCGCTATACTTCCATCCGTTGTTCGTATATACAAATCCGCTTAATTTAGATGGTTGCTTTGAAGCCATGAAGACAATCCCCTTTATTGGAGGTTTTCGGCAGAGCGGTCATAGGCAACGATAATTTTCTGCACCAGGGAATGCCGTACTACATCCTGCTCCGCAAAATAAACAAAACCGAGTTCTTCTATGCCGGATAAAATCGCTTTAGCCTCAATCAAACCGGATTTCTTGCCGCGAGGCAGGTCAATCTGGGTAACGTCACCCGTAATCACCATTTTGGACCCGAAGCCGAGTCGAGTCAAAAACATTTTCATTTGCTCAGGCGTTGTATTCTGGGCTTCATCCAAAATAATAAATGAATCATCCAGCGTACGACCACGCATATAAGCGAGCGGAGCAATTTCAATCAACCCCCGTTCAAGTGCCTTAGCCACCTGATCGGGCCCCATAACGTCGTATAAGGCATCATATAACGGACGGAGGTATGGATCTACCTTTTCTTGCAAATCCCCTGGGAGGAACCCTAGACTCTCTCCTGCTTCTACTGCTGGGCGCGTAAGAATGATACGCTTAACAGAACCTTCTTTAAGTGCCGTAACTGCAAGCACTACCGCCAAGTAGGTCTTACCCGTTCCTGCAGGACCGATTCCGAATACAATATCACGCTTCTTGATCGTTGTCACATAATGCTTCTGGCCAATCGTTTTGACACGGATAGGCTTTCCACGAAAAGTTGTTGTAATTTCTCCCTTGAACAAATCGAGCAATTGATCGACTCGAAAGTCTTTCGCCAGCTCCACAGCGTACTGCACATCACGTTCAGTAAGTATGTAACCGCTCCGAATGAGGGACAGCAACACATTAAACAATTGTCCCAGCATGTCTACTTCCCGCTCCGCACCACGTATCGTTAACTCTGCTTCACGGGAATCAATAATAGCAGGAATTTCACTCTCGATGATTTTTAGGAATCCATCTTGCGGGCCGAACAGCGATTGCGCTTCTCCCGCATTTTGCAAAGTAATACGAATGCTTGCAGTCTGTTCTGACAAGTAGCCTCATTCTCCTCAATTGTTTACTATTGGCAGTTCTTCGGAAATTTTTTCTTCTACTTCAAAGATCACTTTCATATAAACTTTACCATTCTCTTTCTTCTCATGCAAAACTTTTTGACTTTTGATGACGCTATCAACGCCATAACGTGCCAAAATATCATTCTTCGCTCGCTCTATTCCCTTTTCAAATCCAACCTCTGGAGTTAATGTCTCACTTGTTTCACTAATCTCCATTTCTTTCTCAGTCATTAGGCCCAGCGGCAGCTTAATGGACCGCCAGGACAGCGGATCATGCTCAGTAAGTGTTCGTGATTTCTCAAAAGGAGAATCGCCATAACCCCATAGCTGGATAGCCCATTTACCAAGCACCAGATAGGTTCGGTCCTTACGCTCCCCTGTATATGAGCTATTTGTTGTTGTAAGAGGCACCTCTATATTGTATTCATGCCACACTAAACCCTTAACCTCACCTTTAGCCACCACGTACTGTACATTCTCTTCGTCGCCTAAAGCACCCGAGATCAGGATATCCCCTTTTTTAACCCGTGAGTTACGCGCTACAACCGGTCTGCCCTGCTCCGCATATATTTCAGTTACCACCGCATCTGTTCTGCTAATCAAATGCCGCTGACTAAGCAGAGGTTTGATATCCGGCTGTTTAGATTCTACCACCTGAATTTTAATGCTCGTCCCCGTCCGCTGCACCCCTATCCATGAAACGCCGGGTAATTGGGCCAGGAGCCCCTTAGAGAGCTTGTCCGGCTCATCCAGACGCCATATCCATTGAAAAGGATACACCCCCTCCTGGCGAGCAGCTGCCAATATATCCTCGGAGGCAATTTTTTCATTCCCCTCGACTCTAATGCTCCATACCATCGTAGATAACATAAAGAGCATAATCCCGAATATCAATATTCCCATGCCAAAAAATTTACGTTTCCAAAGCCGCGCCATCAAAAAAGGCAGTCCGCTTCTTCCTGTAACGTGCATCCGACAGCCTGTCTTCTTTAAAATCGGACGGAGGACATAAAAATCATTCAGAAGCAGCTTAAGGGAAGCGCCGCCCTCAGCGGGCCTCACATCCCAAATCACTATACCTGCTTCAGAAATGACATTAATGAATCTCTCCACCTGAGGCCCCGTCACATGCAGTGTAACGAATCCCCGCAGTGATGAAAGAGGTGGTTCCTTCATGATTTCCCCTCGCTTTCTTTATATCTGATCTCTCCGATAATGCCTTCTACCGCCAGCTCCTGACCAAGAATATTGCGAATGACAAGATCCTCGCCTGTGATTTCAAGCGATCCTTTAGCTAACGCGAGCTTAAGCTGGCCTGAGGAAAAATGCAGCACGCCGCGATGATTCTCGATATACAGTTCCTTATTGCCGATCAGGGTGATCCGGGGCATTTCCTGTAGTAAGTCCTGTGGTAAATCCAACACCCCGTTTGTCCATCCCCGCAGCCTGCGGCCAATACGGGTCATAAGTAGACGCTCCCCCTTCCTGCCTTCTGTACACCTTATGCGGCAACGCTTTTGTTTATGAGAAGAACTCATAAAGGAGCACCTTTCAGGTATAAAAAACATAAAAAAGCCTCAGCTTTCCTATCGTTAAGATAAGAAAGCTAAGGCTTAATTGTTACTTGACCGAAAATTACGATCTTCGGGAGGAATGCGGCTGGCGAGCACGCGGAGGTCCTAGAATCTCCGCCCAAACCACACCATTACGCAGCTCATCCCTATTCCCTGTTCTATTTGACTGAACATCTGTCTCAGGGGATGAACTCTTCGTCTTCTTCGATCTAGGATCTGCTCCCGCTATTCCATCAAAAGCAGATTGAAGACGCCGCACCTCTTCCTGCATTCTTTGTGTGCGTAACTCAACTCCGTCATCAGCATGCTCCAAAGACATACCTTCTCCAGTAGAATAATCTGGTGTCGGGATGTACGCAGGCTCTGGAAAGGCTGGTGATGCGTCATACTCACGGGAGGATGTAGTAACAGGAGCAGGAAACCCGCTACCAGACTGTTCTGGCTGATCTCTGTTCCCGTCTACATCCTTATTACGGTGGAGAGGATTCCCGTCTCCTCCACCGAAGGTCGGCATCCCTCCGCGTGTAGTACCTTTGGGTTTGTTCTTCGTAGCTTTGTTCACATTGGATACAATCGCGAAGATAATAACCGCAACAATATAGATCCAGCTCATGGAGATTCACATCCCCTTTTATTTATTATTGTTAGGACGGTTATTGTCGTCCTGATCATTCATTTTGCCGAGGGAACCGCGCATTTGGGTATCCGCCTCGATATTTTTGATGTTCATGTAGTCCATCACACCGATTTGACCATTTCTGAGTGCCTCAGCCATCGCCATAGGCACCTGAGATTCAGCTTCCACAACAAGCGCCTTCATCTCAACTACACGCGCTTTCATCTCTTGCTCATGAGCGACAGCCATTGCTCTGCGTTCTTCTGCCTTAGCTTGTGCAATACGTTTATCCGCTTCTGCTTGTTCGGTTTGAAGATACGCACCGATGTTCTTGCCTACATCGATATCCGCAATATCAATAGAGAGTATCTCAAAAGCAGTACCTGAATCCAGACCTTTCGACAATACCGTCCGAGAAATCAAATCCGGGTTTTCCAAGACATCTTTATGTGAATCACTTGAACCTACTGTCGTTACAATCCCTTCACCAACACGGGCAATGATTGTTTCTTCACCCGCACCACCCACGAGACGGTCGATATTAGCACGTACAGTTACACGTGCTTTTACCTTAACTTCAATCCCGTTTTTAGCGACAGCCGCAACAACTGGTGTTTCAATTACACGAGGGTTAACGCTCATTTGTACCGCCTGAAGCACATCGCGTCCTGCAAGATCAATAGCCGCTGCGCGTGTAAATTCCAAAGGAATATCTGCACGTTGTGCTGCAATAAGCGCATTAACCACCCGGTCTACGTTACCACCTGCGAGATAGTGGCTCTCCAGTTGATTAATATTCAGTCCAAGACCTGCCTTAGTCGCTTTAATCATTGGATTAACGATTCGACTTGGCGTTACACGACGCAGTCTCATCGCTACTAGGGTAATAATACTAATCCTAACCCCTGACGCCAATGCAGAAATCCAGAGCATGACCGGGAAGAAGCTTAAAAAGACACTCAACAAAATGACTACGACTACCGCAATCAACAAAAAAGTAATTAAAGATGCTTCCATAACTTTACAACCTCCAGTAAATTATTGTGGAGCTACTATTCGCCATACCTTTTATCTTTTACCTTATTCCTTAATTTCCTTCACTACAATCCGTCCGCCCTCAACTTTTACAACAGAGATCGGTGCATTAACGCTAATAAAGCTGCCTTCAGTAACGACATCTACTCGCTCGCCGCCAATCATAGCCGTTCCGGATGGACGAAGTGGAGTAACACTGTTTCCTATAGCTCCAACTAAGCTTAACTTCTCTTCAACAGGTACAAATCCCTGATCTTTAGAGAGCGTATCCTTTAAAATAAACCTATTCCAAATTCCACGTTCTTTAAATGCGACAGCCACAATCACAATGACTACTGTTGCAGCCGCGAATGCGATACCGAGACTAAACAATGCATGTGTGAAGCTGTATGCTGCGCGTACGACACCTGCCACAAGGCTCACGGAACCAAGTATCCCCAATATCCCAAAGCTCGGCACGAATAGCTCCAGCACAAGCATGACAAGTCCGATTATGAACAAAAGCCAAGTCTCTGATCCGGCAAACCCTGCTACAGAATTTCCGAAAAAATATAAAACAAAGGCTAATGTCCCAATAATCCCAGGTGCACCGAAGCCTGGAACGATCAACTCAATCACAATGCCTGTGATCCCGATGAATAGCAAAATCGTCATAATAATCGGATTCGTCAGAAATTGCGACATTTTCTCGGCACCCGTATGCTCCACACGAAAAATGTCATCTGTAGTATAACCTAACCAAGTAATCGCCTCTTCTGGAGTGGTTGTAATTTGATCAGCATAACCAGCTTTTAAAGCTTCGTCACTAGACAAGGCAATAATTTCACCCTGCGCTTTAGATACGCCAAGATCTGGCTTATCCACAACCAAATTACTATCGACCATTCCCGCAGCAATATCAGGATCACGCTCATTTAGAGCAGCGGCTCCAATCATTTTTGATTTCCAGTAGGAGACCATCTTCGCGTCATCTACTTTCTGGCCGCTACTATCTACTAGAGATGCAGAACCGATCATGCTGCCCGGCTTCATGATGATTGCACCTGCGTTAAGTGCTATGTAACTGCCTGCGGAAGCGGCATCACCTTTAATAAAAGCAGCCGTAGGTATGTCACTATCTCTTACCATCGTCCCAATCTGTTCTGCTGAACTCACCAGTCCACCCGGTGTATCCACCTCCAGTACAATTAGAACCGCTCCATAATTAGCAGCTTCGGCAAAGCCTCTTTCCAAAAAACTTTGCAGACCTCTTTCAATTTTCTGATCAACCGGAATAATAAACACAGGGCCTTTCTTCATCTCACCATTCGCAGCCTTTGGTGCTTTTGGTACCGTTACATCAGCGCTGACATTCGGGATAAACGGCGTTAAGAGCAATAGCAGTAAAACAACTGGAATGCTGGCTAACATAATTTTCCGTAATCTTTTCAATGTTTTTACCTCCTTTCTTCAACTTGACCCGGGACACATAAACTTTATTACGTTGTAAGCGTAATTACGTTTCAAAACAAAGAAAAGCACCCCTTTTACAAGGGGTGCTGGCGCTATATTATTGCAGAAATTGCTGAACCGCTTGGTTCACGAGTTTACCATCGGCGCGACCTTTGACCTTAGGCATCAGTGCGCTCATGACCTTACCCATTTCGCTTTTCGAAGAAGCACCGGTTTCCTGGATGGTCTGCTGTACAATTGCTTTAATTTCTTCTTCGGAAAGTTGCTCGGGAAGATACTTAATAATAATCTCGATTTCTGCCTTCGTACTCGCGGCAAGCTCGTCGCGACCCGCTGATTCAAATTCTTGGAGGGCATCTTTGCGCTGTTTGATTTCACGACTAAGGATATCAAGCACTTCGTTGTCGTCCAATGTTCTCTTCAAATCTATTTCAAGATACTTTATTGTAGAACGAACCATTCGAATCGTGGAGAGCGTGAACTTGTCCTTACTCTTCATCGCTTGCTTCATATCTTCGTTCAATCTCTCGCTAAGATTCATGCGTGGGTAATCCTCCTAAAACTTTCTCTTACGAGCAGCCTCAGACTTCAGCTTTTTCTTAACGCTTGGCTTTTCGTAATGTTTGCGTTTCTTCACCTCAGCCAAGACACCATCTTTTGCGATGGAACGTTTAAAGCGACGAAGTGCAGCATCAATTGTCTCGTTTTTGCGAACTTTCGTTTCAGACACAGTTTCCCCTCCCTCCGACCATACCGTCCAAGAGCATAACACGGTTTATCAAATTCCATTATAGGTCAAACGGAAATAGGGTGTCAACCTTCGTGTTATTCTTTTTTTCTGGCAAGTTCTTCAACATTTAATGATTGTACTATGCGTGAGAAGCTGAGTTTCCTGTGAGAGCTCCCAGCTTGGCCCCACCAAGCAAGTGATAATGAAGATGAGGCACAGCTTGTCCACTATCTGGACCACAATTATTGATCAAACGATAACCAGATTCGGCAATCCCAAGGTCGATAGCGATCTGTTGCGCTACACTGTGAATTTCTGCAATTAGCGAAAGATCCTCAGGTGTGACATCATTCATGGAAGCAATGAACTTCTTTGGAATGATCAACACATGTACCGGTGCAGCCGGCTCGATGTCGTAGAATGCAAGAATACGTTCGTTCTCAAATACTTTTTTGGAAGGAATAGTACCCTCAATAATTTTGCTAAACACGGTCTCCATAGAGTGCTTGCCTCCTAAAAATTGGTGAAATTTCACTTCATCATAAGATAATCATACAGGATAATCACCAATTACGAAAGACGCTAGAAGATTCAACATCCACACTCTAAAACTGTATCTATTACAGAATGAAATCCGTTTACAAATGAAGTTGAGCTATATATACACCCGTAGGGCCTAAAAAGGCAAAAAAAAGAGAAACACCCTTCACAGCTTATAAAGCTGATTCGGCGGCGGACGTATGAAAAGGAGTACATTCCCGGTCATACGTCCGCCGAGGTGTTTCTAAAGTAATGTCGGCTTAGCTGTATTATAACAGCGCGTTGATGCTGTATCTGTGATATCGATCACACAGTTTAGAATGCTTCACATTTTTTCCAAAAGGATACGAGATCCCCCTCCACCTTGTTCAGCAGGAACTACCACCAGCTTGCGCGGCAACCTTGCACGAAGCTCTGGAACGTGGCTGATAATACCGACAGACAGCTGGTCATTATGCAACCTTTCAAGTGAAGTAATCACTGTATCCAGCAGCTCTGGGTCGAGAGTACCAAACCCTTCATCCAGGAAGAAAAATTGCAACGGATATTGCCCACGCAGCTGGATCTGAGCTGAAAGAGCAAGTGCCAGCGAAAGGGATGTTAGGAAGGTCTCTCCGCCAGACAGGGTTGAGACAGGTCTTCTCACCCCGCCGTTCCCGTCATCACGGATCACAAAGCCGCCACCCGAATCAACCTCCAATGCATAACGCTGTTTACTCAGGAATCGAAGCCGCTGGGAAGCGGACTGACACACCTGCATCAATTGTTCCTCAGCAATGTACTCAACAAAGGCGTTCCCACGTAAGACCGTCTGTAGTTTGGAGAGTTGATCTTGCATAGATGCGTGCTCAATCCGCTTAGCTTCAAGCTCCATCCAGCGAATATGTCGATGCCGCAGGTCCTCCAGATCACGCTCTGCACGTGCTCTTGCCTGAAGAGATACTTCATCCTCAGCCTTGCTTTCTCTTAAGATCCCCTGACTTTCTTGCCATTCTTCTTCACTTAAGCTGGCTCCGTCAAGCTTCTCTTCAATATTACGCAGTTGCAACGAGACCTCAGCTTCTTCGGCACGATGAGCACGTACTCGGGAATAAGCCATTTCCCTTGCTTCGGATGTGAGCGCTGCTCCTTCAACCTCGGTGGCTGAACTAAACGGTGAAGAAGCCAAGCTTTGTTCCCAATGACTGGTAGCTGCTACGTAATGTTCACGCGCAGATTCCGCAGCCTGGCGAGTAATCGCTGCTTCCTTAACCTCATGCTGAGCCTTCTCCGCCGCTGCGAGATGTGACTGCTTGCTTGTCTCCATAGCAGTTAACAATTCCTGCAGACGTCCTTCACATTCCGCTAGAAGAGGAGCAGCAGCACGACCATTCGTCCACTCCAGTAGACGCTGTTCTTTTTCACGCTGCAATTCTTCCTTGCCTTCGATCTGTGTGATCCACTGAGCCAGCTCTTTATCCAGCCCCGTTATGGTTTCTTGAAGGTTCTGCACTGAAGCACTTTTCTCCTCCAGAAACTTGACACTGATATCAAGTCGAGATCTAATTTCTTCAGCTTGTGCATCCTTAGCTAACAGATCACGGTAAGCTTGTTCCACTTCTCCAGGTGCCATATCCGGGAACTGCTGTGTCCAGTTCTGCCGTAGAGCCGTTAGCTGGGCGCTGAGTTCCTCAGCTTTGGCAGCAATTCCTTCTACCCAGCTCCGTTCACCTGCGACAGCTGCCGCTTCTTTGAGGCACAGCTGCTGAACCTCCTGCATCGATTGCTGCCACTCTACCGCAGTTCGGCGTACTTCACCTGACTGTCCTTTTAATCCCAAATGTGCAGCTTCAAGTTCTGCCAAGGCTTTTTCATCTGGAATGATTAAATCGGTGGAAGTAACTGCACTACTTACTTCTGAACCTGCAGCTGCAGGGTGATTTGCCGCTTCGATGACTTCATTTCCAAATACCTGCTCCAGCCATACTTGATCCTGTTCGCGAAGACCACGGAACAGATGACGAGCTTCCAAAGCCCGTCTAGACAATGTTCGAACTTGCTGAAGCTTCATTTCCAGTTCTTGCTGCTCTAAGCTATCCTGCAATAATGCAGGTGCAGGATGATGCTCGCTGCCGCATACAGGGCAGGGTTGTCCTTCTTCCAGCTCCTTAGCTAGTGCTAACGACAATCTGTGAAGCTCTTGATCCTTCATAGCCGCTTCCAAAGAGCTGACATGTTGCTCCAGACGCTCCGCTGTGGTACGCGCAGCTTCTTCTGTCGCCAGCAGCTTCTCTTGATGCAGCGCCGCCTCGCGGATCAGTTGCCCGCGAGCAGCTTCCTGCAGCTCGCGACGGCCCTCGTCCTCCGCGAGTCTCGCCTGCGCAGCCGCGAGTGCAGCGTCACGCTCGCGGCGCTCCTTCTCCGCCTTATCCCACTGGGATTCGGCGGAGTGTAGCCCTTGCAGTCTCTGCATCGCTTCTTGCAGAGACTGCCGCTCCTGGGAGCGGACACCGAGCGGCTGCAAGCTCTGCTGCAGCTCTTGCTGGCGCTTTTGGCCCTTGGCCAAAAGCTCACGCTCCCGGGCCATGCCCTCCCGCAGCTCCGCTAGCTTGCGGGAGGCCTCTTCGCGGCGCTCGCCCAGAGCCGCGAGTTCGCGCCGTAGGCCGCCGAGCTCGGACTCGAGCTCGAGCGCGCGGCGGTAGGTGCCAACCCCCTCCCGGAGGGCCGGCTCTTCCGCCGCAAGTGCGGCCTGCGCAGCAGCCGCGACGGCAGCGGCACGCGCCGCCTCCTGCTCGGCGGCGGCGGCCATCACCTCTTGGCCCTCCGCGCGGGCCAATCGGCTCTTAAAGGCTTCTTCCGCGCTGCGCCATGCTTTCAGCGCGGGAAGCCTTGCCTCGGCCTCGTCAGCTTGGCCGAGCTTCTGTTCAAGGAGGAGAATCTCCTCCTCCTTGGCGAGCAGCCCCTGCCGCTGTAACTCGCGGCGGGTCCGTTCCTCTTGGAGCTCGCGTATACGCGCGAAACGCTCCGAGACCTGCAGCGCCGCCTCCAGCTTTCGGCGGCATTCCGCAGCATAAAGGGTGGCCTGCTCGAGGCGCTCCGCCGCTGCCTCTACATCACCTTTGCCTGCACTGCCAAGACCCTGCTGCTCCGCTTCCAGCGCGCGGAGCGCAGCCTCATTCTCCTTCACCCGGCGACTAAGCTTAATTGCCAGCTGATCGCCATACTGTTCCAGATGGAACAGGCGTTGCAGCATTTGCCGGCGATCTACGCCACGAAGCGATAAGAATTCGGCAAATTTCCCCTGCGGCAATACAACCGCTCGCGTGAAGTCATCCATTTTTAGACCGATATGCTCTTCCAGACAACGCGTAACATCTGCGAGCTTATCCGCCATAACATTATCACCGTCAGGTGTGATTTCAATGAAACGGCTAATCGTATTGCTGACAGTTTGTTCACCAGTCCGCTTGAACTTCCTTTCAACACGATAACGACGTGCCCCTGCAGAAGAAGTGAGCTCAAAGGTAAAAGCTACACTGAGTGAATCTTCAGAGTGATTCATAATCCCCTGTGTTCCGTTAACGGCACGTTCCACTTTCCCGTACATTGCCAAAGTAATAGCATCCAGCAAGCTAGACTTGCCGCTGCCCGTAGGTCCAAAAATCCCAAACAGACCCGTCTCACACAGACTTTCAAAATCTATTTCTTGCATTTCTCTATAACTCTGTAAACCTGCTACTTTTAATAGAATAGGCTTCACCTTAGTTCTCCTCTCCTTCCTCCGGCTGACGCCGTTCTTCTTCGGTTAGCTGTAAGAACAGCTCTATTAGCTTATCTTCCGGTTCCGCTCCACCTGTCTGACGCTGATAGAATTTACGGAACAATTCTTGCACCGGCATTCGTGAACGGGCAGTTTGTTCGAGCTCCATCTCCATTTGCGGGTAGATGGGACGAATATGAATGATCCCCTCGCGTGATTTGCGCAGGCGCTGAATATCATTCATCGACATGGCTTCACTAAGCCGAATCTCCAAATCTATAAAAGCAGAAGCATCTCTACCTTCATCCAGCCAGTTATATACCTCCTGCAATCCACCTGTGGAGCTCCATCTTACAAGCGGACGCCCACAGCGAAGATAGATTTCTTCAAAGGTTGGCTCACCACCCGGCGCAACATCAATCAGCGTCACCGATTTAGCCTGTCCTGCTTCAGAAAAACTGTATGCCAGCGGAGATCCGCTGTAACGGATCATTCCTTCCCCTTTGACACGTTGTGCGCGATGAAGATGACCTAGTGCAGTATATTGCGCTCCACAAGCCAAAGCAGAAGGATCAACGGTATACGCTCCGCCCACTTGAATTGGACGTTCCGAATCACTTTCCACACCACCAAGCACATAAATATGGCTCATCGCCAAATTTACAGTCTGCGGCGTGAATTCCCGTCCCAACAGCTGCATGAGCTTGCCTACCCGTGCGCTATAAGCCAGTCGAAGCTCCTCTTCTCCGCTATCTCCTGCAAGCAGTTCACCGAGACGCGCCTCGGAGGGATAAGGAAGAGCTGCGATTTTGGCGATCTCACCCGTGCGTGCAGCATGAACAGTCACTGGCTCTGAGGTAGGAAGCCCCACTAATGTAATCCCCTGCCTTAATACAAGCGGTGAAACTGAAGATACGCGCTCCGGTTGATCATGGTTTCCGGCAATCACAACAAGGGGCCTGCCCCCTGCAGTCAGCCTTGCGGCAGCCTCATAGAATAGTTGTTCTGAAGCCGCTGGTGGATTAACGGAATCGTACACATCTCCCGCCATCATTATCAAATCCACTTTATGAAAATCGGCGATCTCCACCAGTTCATCTATGAACTGCTCTTGCTCCTTCTGCCGGCTTCTTCCTTCCAGCGTTCGGCCGAGGTGCCAATCTCCCGTATGCAATATCCGCATCTTCGTCCTCTTTCCCCGCTCCTACGCGGTAATGAATAGATTTATAATTTCACAGCATGTCCGCCGTCAAAAAAGTACAGCCAAATCTCGCTGATCGGTTCTCCCAAAATATCATGTAATGCCTTGCTGTATAACTCTAGCTGAAAACGATATTTTTCCTTAAGCGCTACTAACCCACCCTGATGTTCTAAAACAGAGTCCGTCTTATAGTCTAACAGAATAATCCGGTCCTCTTCGCGGAACAGGCAGTCAATGACCCCTTGGATCAGCACTCCTTCACTAAAGCCTTCATTATTATTTCCATGGCTTAGCTCTGTGACGGCTTTATTCATATAATCGAGCCCTCCATAAGCCTCGCCTGCGGGAAGCATATAACTGAACGGCATTTCTCTAAGCTTCCAAGAAGAATCTATTAATCTACGACCAAGCTCATTCGTATAAAAAGTCTCTATCTGATCGGGGGATACCGCCTCCACCTGCTCAGCAGTTAGAATAGCTAATCTCTGCAAACGGGCTAATGTTTCTTCCACAACTTTAGGATCAACAGAACCCTCCAGCGGAATATGCTGCATAACCGTATGGTAGGCTGTCCCGCGCTCCGCTGGGGTTAGACTGCGCTTTTCCATAAATTTCGGACGCCGCAAGTGCAGACTGTCTGCTCCTGCCACATCTGTACGTTTATTGTTTTCTGTTGAGGTGACAGGATAGCCACCTTCCTCTAGAAGATCATAAGAAGGCTGGTCCTGCATCGACAACAAAGATTTCAACTCTGTAACAGAGGTTTTGGCCGGAATACCAGAGGCAGCCGCAAACGGATAGGGCCATTCTAGTCTTCTAGCAATTTCATCGCTATTCACTGATCCATAGACACTTACAGATTCACCTTTTTGCAGCGCCTTGAGTACAGATTGACGTTCTTCTGCTTTGTCCTCTGAGTCATCCGAAGGAAGGAACGCCCCGGAATTCAGTTCGGAAGCATTCTGCACACTGATGCTCCAGTTCGAGACATCGCTGTGCAGCACTGTCGAGACTGTGCCTTCAGAGCCGCCTAGCTTCCGAAGAATAGCCGCCGCCGGATGCCGGATCAATGCCGGTCCAACCCAGTCCAGATAGCTGCGACCCCGGGCTAGTAAATGATCAGCAAGCAGTAGCTCATCCCGATTCTGCACACTGCTCCAGCTAGCAATTTTCCGTGGTAAATCTCTTACGGTACCGACTAGAATCATCTTATCTCTCGGACGAGTTAAAGCTACATATAATACCCGCATTTCCTCAGCCAATAATTCAAGTCGTGTACGACGATTAATAGCCAAATAAGGAAGCGTAGGGTAGCTGACCCGTGTTTCCCGCTCCACAAAACGTGGCCCAAAGCCAAGCTCCTTGTGCATCAGGAAAGGAGAATGCAAATCCTGCCGATTAAACTGCTTGGCCATACCCGCTATAAAAACAACAGGAAACTCTAAGCCTTTGGATTTATGGATAGTCATAATTCTGACCCCATTGCCCTCTTCGCCGCCACCACCAGCTACACCAAGATCTCCGCCATTCTCACGAAGCCGTGAAATGAACACCAGAAAACGGAACAACCCACGCGCCGCAGTATCATTCTCAAATTGAACAGCCCGATCATACAGAGCTTTAAGATTGTTCTGTCGCTGTGAGCCTCCAGGCAAGCCTCCAACCCATTCCAGATAGCCGCTCTCACCATAAATACGCCAGATCAGCTCACTGAGACTGCCTTGTCTAGCTGCATCTCTCCAGCTTTCAAGCCGTTCTAGAAAATTCTTAAGCTTTTGCTTCAGCTTTAGGCTGATTTGCGGTAAAGCTCCACTTCCAGATTCCACCTCATTAATGATTTCATCATTATTATCTGAGGTAACTTTCTCTTCCGCTGCACTTGCTGTTTCTATCACATGAGCCGAGAAAAGATCGTATTCTTCCTCAGCTTCGTTTGCATCTTGCATGTTCGCTGCCATTTGTACAGCACGATAGAAAGAACCATGGCTGTACATCCGAACTTTAGCCAGTTCCTCTTCAGTTAAACCAACAACAGGTGAACGAAGCACACCAGCGAGTGGAATATCCTGCTGAGGATTATCGACTATTTTTAAGAGTGAGAGTGCAATTTCTACTTCTGTAGCTTCAAAATAGCCTTTATTCAGATCTCCGTAAGCAGGGATTCCCTCCATCCGAAGCTCTTCAATAATTAAAGGGGTCCATATTCTCGCCGAACGAAGCAAAATCACGATATCACCATAAATCACTGGGCGCATAATCTTAAGCCCTTTATCATAAATCAGCAGCGGAGATCCGCCATTCAGGCCAGTCATCTGTGAAATGCGGCGAGCAATCGCCCGTGCTTCCAGTTGCGCAGTCTCACTTTCAATAGCTTCGCTTTCCTGAAGTGGAGTCTCACCGTCCTCAGTCTCTTCTACTTTACCTGCTGCCGCTCCGCGATCGATCAATAATAGCTCTGGTGCAAAAAAAGTATCTGGCCCCTTCTCTGCTGCACCCGGGAAATTCGCTCCATACACAAGCTCAGCACGTTCGTCATAATTAATCTCCGCCACTGTCTCGTTCATAATCTGCCGAAAAATCATATTTACGGCATTTACAACCTCCATACGACTACGGAAATTACGGGCTAGATCGATAACCGAACCGCCGGACGATTCATTAGGCTTCTCAGATAACTCGCTTAACTCGGATTCGCCAACTGTATTACTGCCACCTCCGGCATTCTTAGAGCCAAAGCTACGGTATTTATCCAGGAACAGCCCCGGCTCTGCCAGACGGAACCGATAAATACTTTGCTTCATATCTCCGACCATAAATCGGTTACCAGGTGTTTCGCGGGAGATAAGCCGCACAATCTCTTCTTGCACACTATTCGTATCCTGATATTCATCTAACAGAACCTCATCGAATTGGGCACGGTACTCCATCGCTGCATCAGAAGGCAGGGAATGGCCTGGTAGAGAATCATGATGGCGCAAAATTTGCAGACAATAATGCTCCAAATCACTAAAGTCGACGAGACCCCGTCCTGCTTTTTCGATTCGATAACGTTCACCGAACGCTATCACCGTCTCAGCAAGCTCTGCCATAAGAGGAGCCGCTTCGTTCAGTTCTCTCAAAAAAACATCTGCAGGACGGCCAAACAATGCCTTCTGAAGATCTAAAATACTCTTCTTCACACTATCGCGCAGTTCTTTAACCATTTCCTGCAGTCCAGGATCTGTCGAATCCTTCTTACAAGCTTTCAATTTTCCAAAGTATACTTCCATGAAAATATCATATAATTCTGCCCATGGCCGTTCATTCACAGCCTCCTGCAATGCATTTACCATCTCAAGGTCAGTCGTCAAATTCTCGGCATAAGGCGCCGGGCCACCCGGCTGTAGCGCGATCTCCCGGCCTTGGATAAGCTGACTGGCTGCACCCGCAAGGGTCAGCTTCGCTTCTTCAAGAATACTTAGCACCCAAGGAGTTCGACCTAAGCTATCTGTGTCTGGTAATGAGAAATCAGCTGCGGTATCACGAAGCCACTGCTCTGGCCAAGGATGGCTGCGGGCATAATCATGCAGTCGCTGTATTAGCGCATGTACCGCATCATCGCTGCGTTCACCACTGAACCAGTCAGCAAGCTGTACAAATACACTATCCGCGCCATCTTCACCTACTTCACCGTATTTTTCCTCCAGCAGCTCTTGAAGCAGCTCCTGCCGCATCATCTCTGCTTCATGTTCGTTCAGGATACGGAAACCAGGATCTATAGGAATAATCTGATAATAACGCCGGATCACTTCCAGACAGAAGGAGTGTAGTGTTGTAATCGAGGCTTTCCCGAGCAACGACAGCTGACGGCGTAAATGGTCATTCTCTCCATTCTCCTCAAGCTCCCGATCTAGTGCTTCCCTAATCCGCTGGCGCATCTCGGCAGCAGCAGCTTTGGTAAACGTAGCTACTAGCAATCTATCTACGCTAAAGCCATTCTCTTCCTTGCTGATTTTGCGAATAATCCGTTCTACAAGTACCGCTGTCTTACCGGAACCTGCCGCCGCGGCAACGAGGATATCATCACCGCTCTCAGCGATGGCGCGCCACTGGTCATCACTCCATATGCTTCCTTCCGGTTTCGCTTCTATTTCAGACTTCATACTCACGGTGTAGTTCCTCCTTTGCGGGACAGCAGATCCCAAATAACGTCCTTCCCTGGCTTACCCAGATTGTTGTAGCCATTGCCTTCCACGGCTTCATCGAACTGGCAGACGGGTCTAAAGGAACAGAATGTGCAGGCTGTCTCTTGCCCAATCCGGTATGGCTCAATCGCCACATCACCTTCCGTAATGCGTGTCCCGATATCCGAGATCGTTCCCCGAACGGATGATAATAAGTGTCCCCACTGCTCTGGTGTAGCTACAGAGGCACTACTATAAAAACTGCCATCAGCTTTTACTGCTACAGGCACGATAGAAGAATACCCTTTGTCTAAAGTCGTATCCATCAGGGATACTACCTCGCGGTCTGCTGTAAGCAGTCCTTTCATTTTGAAGCGTTTCAGCAATTCTTGTTCTGCCTGTTCCTTGTTCATCCCGTTAGATGAGGTTAACAGTGGGTCATGTACGTGGAAATACAGTGTCCCTGCTGGAAGCGCCGGTTGCCCGAGCCATTGCTCCGAGTACGTAAGCAACACATCCAGATAGGTCAGCATCTGTAGCGATAATCCATAATACACCTCGTGCAGCTTGAGGTCTTTTTGACTCGATTTATAATCAATCACTCGCAGAAGAATTCCATTCTCTCCACGGGCCATGTCTACACGGTCAATCCGTCCAACAACCTCCATCACACAGCCATTCGGCAGCGTAATTCTTAAAGGAGGCAACTCCTTATCCGGTCCAAAATCCAGCTCCAGCCCTACCGGCTCAAAGCTGCCTCGGCGGGCATGCTCGCCCAGAATTACAGAAGCACGTCCAACAATATTTTTTAGCTTGCGTGAGATGTATCCGTAACGTTTAGAGCTCATCAGAATTTCACCCTGCAGCATCGGCGATAAACGTTCTACCGTCTCACTTGCCTCACGCCGACATTCCTCTGGAGACAAGCTTCCCCAGCCGCGGCCCTCTTCTTTCAGTCTTACCGCCATGTCACTTAACGCAGCATGGAACAGTTGTCCAATATCAGGTGCTTGCAGCTTATATAGCTGGCGTTCCTTCAGTCTAAGTCCGTAAGATGCAAAATGGGAGAAGGAGCAAGCAACAAACTTCTCCATCCGGGACACACTGCCTCGCAGTGTCGATCCACCGTACAATCTAAGGCTTGTTCCACGTTTTAGCTTCGTTCCCACGTTACGGTAGAACAATGAACTGAGCAGACGTTTCAATTCGAGACTACGAATATCATCAGCAGCGAACCAGTTATACACATCCCACCATAATTCAGGTATCTCCGTCCCCTGGCGCCACTGACGTAGCTGCATAATCAATGCACGAAGACTCTGTTCTGGATGACCAATGTAACCGAGGTGAATGGAATCTCTGACTTCTTCTGGTAGTCCTACAGGTGGAAGTGCTGCCAAGCTGTGCTCATGAACCCTTGGGAACATTCTATGCAAATGACGGATTACCTCAGAGGGAAGAAGCGCCTTGCCCTCATCATCAGCAGTGGCGTAGCTAATCCAGAGCTTTCGACTTCCTGTCGTTAGCGCATTATAGATCAAAAACCGCTCGTCCAGCAGCTTACGAGAAGCACCAGGAGCAAGCTCCATACCGGCGTTCTCAAGCACAGAGCGTTCGCCTTCCGAGAGAATTCCATCTTCCTTAAACTGCGCAGGCACAACACCTTCATTAAATCCAAGCAAAAAAGCGTATTTAACTCCCGTTGGTCGAGTCCGATCCATGTTACCAACCAGTACTTGATCGAGCGCGGGAGGAACAAGTCCCATCTTAAGCTCAGCAAGTCCTGTCTCTAGGACTCCGGTGAACACATCAAATTCAAGTCTCTCGTTGCCCATCATCTCGACGATCTGATCTAGCAGATCAAGCACTGCACCCCACAGCTGACTATGTTCTCTAGCCTTCTCGGGTTGCCCCTTCTCCATAGCACCGACACTAAGTTTCTCCAGCTTTCGGGCAACATCCGTCTCATCAAGCAGCCTGTACACTGCGGTACATAGTTCAAGGCCGCTTCTACTCTTCTGTATCCGTTTCTCAAAAGCAAATAGAGGTCCCGTTATACTAGCACGGCATCGCTCCATTGTAGCAAGCAGTTCTTCATCCATCTGTCTGCCGCCTTCCAGCGACAAGCTAGGAATCCCTTTCCATGAACGGCCATCCGTCCAGCGATACCCTTGAATCCCACAAGCCAGCACATAATTCTCTAAGGCGTCCATATCCTCACGCGTAATACTACCGTCCAGCGGTAGCAAAAGCTCTGTCTTTACACAGCGGAATACATCCTCGAAGCGCCAGCGTCGACGCACCACATCCAATGCGGAGCGTACAAACTCTACCAATGGATGGTGCAGCTCATTTACCTTCTGGTCCAGAAAAAAAGGTACTCCGTAATCTTGGAACAACGGTTTAATCAGTTGCTCGTAATCTCCAATATTACGCATCAATACGGCCATTTCACCATATTTTGCACCTTCATCTCGCGCCAGTCTGATCATTTCACGCAGTGCTCCCTCAACCTCTGCTCTATGAGAAACTGCTGCGCCTATAGATATCGCTTCATTTGCCAGTTCATCTGCACCTATCCAGACCTTTCGGCGGTCATATCCCCTTTCGAGATGAGCAAGAACAGGACTTTCTTCAAAACGCGGAAGAACCGCTGGCTTCAGAAGCTCGTCCCACACATCAATGCCTAGCTCTTCAGCTATTCCACGCAGTTTAATGTAAGTAACCGCAGTTGGGTGAAACAATTCAAGCTCATTCAACTGATCTCCATAGGGATACGAACGATCAAGTGTAAGGGACACGGTCAGCTTCGATGCTTGCTGCATCAATTCTCGAAGCACTTCGAATTCCTGCGGGGTAAAGCCGTGGAACCCATCTACCCAAATCTCCGCCCCGCGAATGTAAGAGGAATCAGGAATATGCTCAGCTAGTTCCGCTAAACGATCCTCTTCGTCGATATAGAGGCGTGACATTTCCTTCTCTAAATCGCTGAATACCAGCTGTAAATCATCCAGCTTGCCTTCAAGAATAGGACTTCTTGCAATAGCGCCTCGCATTGCGGATAACTGCTCCTCTAAATCAGAGGAAGCCAAGCAGCAACGCTTCATCTCCGTATGCAGTTGATTCAACCGTTCCACAAAACCCGGTCTGTCGGAAGAGGCACCGAACAATTTCAGTTCCTCTTTACGGCGACTTATGATTTTGTAAATCAACATCTTTTTACCTTCTTCACTGATCGGCAGACTAGCGCTGCCTCCAGTTTCCTGTTTCACTCGATAGGCAAGCCGAGAAAAGCTCAGTGTCTGCGCCCGAATGCTTCCCTTCACATTCCCTACGGTCAAAAGCCCCCGTTCTGCTCCAAAGGAACCTTGTTCCGGTACAAGAATAATGATCGGCGCGCCAAGAGGCTCCTTCTCTAATGAAGAAGAAATAGACTCCCATATTTTTGTTGTCTTGCCACTACCAGAGCGGCCTAGTAAAAAGGTTACCGACATAAATGATAGACTCCTTCCGTAGCGGAGAAAATGTATATGAAACAAGGTGAAATACTCACCGTTTGATAATGTTCAAATGAAAAAGTTCAGTCGTTCCTCGTCCCCTCAGTATAACATAGCTGCACAAATCAGAACATGCGTTTGCTAGTATTTTCTAATGATTTACAATAAAAAAGCTACGAAGTAAACAGCAACTAACGTATTGTGGTGACTTGCTGTTTAGTATTTCTAGTTTGTTAATACCCGGTGCGCAACGTTCGATGCTTTCTGTTTGGAGCGTAGAGATAGGGTTCGAGATTCGGGTTCGCTTATAGCGTTAATCTACCAGTTAGCTTAATAGATAACATTGAACTATAGTTAAATATTTATCTAATCGGCGAAGTATAACGTTCTTGTCCTCAGTCAGGGGCAAGAAACATGATTCCTTAATCAAAAAAAGCCGCTAAATTAGCGGCTTTCAATCAAACATTTTTCTTTTCCTAAACCTTTTCCTTTGTATTTAATCTAACATGAGTGTTTCTTAATGAACAGTTGTATCTGATAATCCCACTGCAATATTCCAGTCACAATAATGTTATGAAGAACAAAATCTGGACACACATTGTATTCCGTCTTTGCCCTTTCAAGTAAACTTTGTAATACAGCATTCTTATTCTCTTCGGTACAAATTGCACACAGATAGTCCCCTTCTGGTAGCACAGTCAGCCCCTCTAAAGACGGATATTTCAAGCAAACAGCAAATAATCGTGTTATTCCTTCAGTCATGAACATTCCTGCCATATCTTCAAACAGAAATTGTGAATGCAGAGACGTTTCAATTTGTTGATAGAAATGTCTGTGATAGTCCCATAAATTCTTAAGTGTGGGGCTTTCCATTTTATTCGAAAGCATAATTACCCTTTCCTCTATGTGTCTGACAAAGTAATTTTCACTTTGACTATAACCGTCGTGGAACTTATTTTCATAATGTAGATAGGCACGTTTAATTTTCGATTTTGCATACTGCAGACGAGCAATTTTATCGTCTGCTCTTTTTTCTGCTTGTTTTAGAAATGCAATTACTTTAGAGAGATCATTCTGCTGCAAAATATCTTTAATATCCATTAAAGTAAGATCCATTGCTTTGAGCAGTTCAATGGTTTGCAGCTTTACGAGCTCCTGCTCGGAATAGTATCGATATCCCGACAGTTCATCTTTATGGCATGGCTTGACTAATCCAATACGATCATAGTGCCGCAAGGTCTCAGTGGTCATCTCAACGATCTCTGCTGCTTGCTTAATTGTAAAATAGTTGTTCATATCTACCCTCTTGACCTTTTTGTAACACAAAAGTTTATGATGATTAAAACATATGCGACTGATAAACGCAACGAAATACAAAATGAATTTATTACCAGAGAGGAAGGCAAATATGAAGAACTAAATCATGTATCAAAGGATTATCCTTTGTTGCATATCGGAATTTGTCTGCATAGCAGCTTAATATTGGCATTCGTAGGACTGGCTATATTTAAAAGAAAAATGATTTAACGAAGGAGCGTTTTATAATGAAAAGTACTGCAAAAAAATTACTAACTACTATAGGCATATTGGTGACACTATTGATATCATTAGCAGGATGTTCCTCCGACTCCACTTCCATGGAGGAAAAAAATTACACCATACCTGCCCAAAATATTGATACCTTAACAATTGATGTAAAGGACAAAAAAATAAATATCCTCCAATCTAAAGATGAACAAATTCATATTGTTTACTATGAAAGTGAGAAAGATTTTTACAAGATTGATCTATCTGACGATAAAGAACTGTCAATGGTAAGTGACAGTAATAAGGAATGGAACGACTATATCGGAGGAAAAGGCTCGCAAGTAACCAGAACTATTCAGGTATCGATACCTGATGCAACTTTAAAAAATTTGACTTTAAAAACATCAAATGAAAGTATTGTATTACCAACAATCGTGTTTTTAGGGACAGTGGAAGTAAACATAAATAACGGAAATATCCAACTGGACAAATTGAATGTAGGGACGGCTATAACCCTTGAAACAAAAAACGGAAATATTAGCGGTTCAATTCTAGGGTCATCTGATGATTTCGCGATCTTAAGCAAGGTAAAAAAAGGAGAAAGCAATTTGCCTGCCAATAAAGAGAATGGTTCGAAAAAATTATCTGCTTATACAAATAACGGCGATATTACCTTACAATTTTCTGAGTAGCCAGTAGTTAAATATTAGCTCGTATGAAGTCAGATACAATATTGAAAGGGATAACCCCTGTTTCACTTTTGAAACTTCTGCTCTTACCCTTTCGACTATTCTACCGGCCTATAACCGATAAAATATCCGTCTTGTAGTGGAAAACAGCGGCTTATACTTTCTGGATTACATTCGGACTCAGGAGTCGCTATTCATGAAATTCGTGCTGTTTTGGCAACTTATCGGACTAAGCGGACATACCTTGTTAATCCCGAATCCTACTCTTCTTAGAACACAGCAAAAAATCCGTAAAAAGAGGCCTCGATCGAAGACTCCTTTTACGGATTAAAATCCATTGCCTATATATGAACAGCCAGCTTATTTCTTACTCCGCACTTCAAAAATCGCAAACTTCAGATAGTGTCCTTCGTTAACGCCTAGAATCTGCGGATGGTCTTTGCCTGCGGCACGCCATTCCACAAGTCTCAATACTTTACCTGCATCTTTAGCTGCGTCGGCAATCGTCTCAAGGAATAGATCCGGCTGCATGTGGTAAGAACAACTTGCGGTAACCAAATATCCGCCTTCGTTCACCAGCTTCATGCCGTGTAGATTGATATCCTTGTAACCACGGCAAGCACCTGCTACTGCACTTTTAGTTTTCGCAAACGCTGGAGGGTCTAGGATAACTACATCCCAAGTTTTACCTCCACCTGCTGTCATCGGCTTGGAGGTATCTGTTTTGGTTGTTTTGCCTCCGGATTTAGCATTTGTAGACGCTACTGTTGATTCCATTCCGCTTGCAATCGTCGCCCGCTCCGAACGTTCCTCCAGACCTTTTACCTGATTGCGCAGGTATGCAAAAGCATCATCCACTACAAAGTCCACTCGATCACTAAAGCCATTCAGCTCCACATTGACCTTGGCACTCTCTATGGCATGAGCTGAAACGTCAAGGCAGGTTACTTTTTTCGCACCATACTTGCAAGCATGCAGAGTGAAGCTACCTGTGTGCGAGAAACATTCCAGCACTGTAGCACCATCCCAATAAGGGAAGGTTACGTGTTTACCACTCTTGTTTACCGGCAAAGTTTGTAACGAGCCATCTTCTGTTTCGATTTCTTGCAGCGTAATGCCACTTCGTCCACCCCAGCCCTTCATGAGTGGGGCAATGGATGCTCTATTCTCACGCTGATCAAAGAAGTAGCCTGTCTTTTGGCCCTCTTCGATATCTACTACCAGCTTAAGGCCATTCTCACTTACGGTAACATGACGTGGGCATTCCCCGTACAGCACACCTGTAGTCTGCTCCATCCCTTCCAGTTCGCGCACACTAACATCACTGCGTTCATAAATACCACGCGGTGCCATAACCTGTACAAGTGCTTCAACAATCTCTGTACGGCGCTTGTCCATTCCGAGTGTAAGGAGTTGTACAACTAGAATATCCCCGAACCGATCCACAATAAGCCCTGGCAAAAAGTCCGCCTCACCATAAACCAAACGATATGCATCTGCCCCAGGGAGGAAACGTTCTCTATGTTGCAGACAATTCGTAAACCGTTCTACGAAAAAAGCTGTATCCATGATCGCCAGTGGTCCCTGCGATACAATTCTCACCCGGATTTGCGATGCCGGATTGTAATAGCCCACGGCCAAAAACCGGCCTTGATGATTTAGGACATCTACTAATCCCCCTGCTTCTGGGTTTCCTTCAACTGATGCAACTTCACCTGCGTAGACCCATGGATGGCCCTGTTCTAATCTTTTTTTACGATTGCGTTCTAAAATAACCGATGCCAATGACTTCAACTCCCTGTTTCTCTAAAAATGATTTTATACATGTCCTACACGTTACTTTCATATATTGGTGTACAACCCTCGTCCAAAGGAGTATGCCCAATGTTCCGTGATCTGCTTTTCCCTATTATATATGGTCTTGTCATTTTTCTGGCTGGCATGAAGCTAATGGAAACAGCGTTGTCCAAGCTTGCAGGGCCACTGTTAACTACAAGCCTGAATAAGGCAACCTCTACACCTATCAAAGGCTTGATCGCAAGCAGTGTACTGTCAGCCCTGCTTCAGAGCAGCACGGCTGTAACTGTGCTAACGATCGGTATGGTGAATGCCGGCCTGCTCACCTATGCTCGTACACTTGGCATTATCCTAGGCAGCAACATCGGCACCACTTTGACCACAGAGTTAATCGGACTTCAGATCAATTCCATGGCATCGCCACTGCTGGCTGCCTCACTGAGTCTGTGGGCCGCAGCGGTTATAGCTGGCGAGTTACCGCATACATCACGGGCAGCAGCACTATGCCGGAAAATATCAGAGCCGCTGCAATTCATCAGCCTGGCTGTATCAGGATTCGCCCTAGTCCTATGGGGAATCGCAGTCATGCAGTCCATTGGCGGGACGCTTCAGGAGAGTGGCCTATTCCTTTGGTTCCTGAATCATGCTACCACAAGTGCCCTATGGGGACTCGCCGCTGGTGCCTGCCTAACTGCCCTGTTACATAGCAGCGCAGCAGTTATCGCCATGGCCATGGGCATTGCTGCCTCGGGTGCCATGCCACCAGAGCTCGGCATAGCCATCGTGCTCGGTGCCAACGTCGGTACCTGCGTCACGGCAGTCATCGCTTCCATCGGCGGCTCGTCTTCTGGCGTCTTTGTCGCTTGGTCGCATGTTGTCCTCAATGTAAGCGGTGCGCTACTGTTCCTACCTCTTATTGGGCCCCTACAAGCAACTGCTGCATGGATTGGCGGAGGAGCCGCCTCACAAATCGCCCATGCACAGACTATTTTTAACGTAGTATGCTCGCTAATCGCACTGCCATTATGTTACCTGCCTGTATGGTCAAGACTGGAGAAACGTCTTCAATCGTAACAATATACTGTAACGCCTGATCCCAAACTTTCCACAACTGTACTATTATACTTCAATCGAAAATATTATAAAACCGCGATCCATCGTAAAAAGTGATTACCGTCGAAGATGTTGCGATCAGAGCGAATAAGATTAAAGCAATATAGTCATTTCTTGAGAACGGACGACTGCTGTACCAAGTCCGTTTTCTATTAGTTCCGAAGCCACGTAACTCCATAGCCGTACTAATATTCTCAATTCGCTCAATGCTAGTCAGAATCAAGGGCATTAGAATCGAAATGATATTTTTAAGCCGCTTAGGCAGCTTTTCTTTTCGAGAGATGTCTATTCCCCGTGCCTGAGCAGAGAATGATATATTCTCATAATCTCTTTGGATATCCGGAATGTACCGCAGCGCAAGCGATACAGAATATGCAATTTTATAATTCACACCAATCCGGTTTAAAGACGCTGCGAATTCACTAGGATTTGTCGTTAGAAGGAACAACAGTGCCATCGGAATGACTACTGCATACTTAAGGGCAATATTTAATTGGTAGAATAGCTGCTCATATGTAACGGTATACCGACCTACAAGATGAACAATATCATGACGTGAACCGTAAACCTTTACACCTTCCAAAGGAGAAAAAATAAAGATAGCTATATGATTAAGCACAAAGAAGATCAGGATAAAATATAATACGAAAGCATAATCCTGAAATTGAACTTTAGAGACTCTAAAGGCAATCAAACTAAATAATAACATCACTATTAGACATCTTGTATCATATGTAATCATCCCTGTCACAGACCACACTATAAATAAAATCAGCTTAGTAGCGCCTGTAAGACGGTGAATAGGTGAATCTTGCTTCGTAAAAGTTAACATTGTGGCCTTCATCCGCCCCGGCTCCTCCTGTCGTATGCAATAAATCTTCTTACGAACTCTTCTGGCTGATCCAATTGGACCCTCATAGCCAATGTAAATAGTGAGGTCTCTTTCAAATTAGCATTCCTCACTACTTCTATATTGGTTAATACTCGCTCAGGGCTATCATCAGCAAGCTTAACACCATCAGACAACACTACAGCTCTATCGGCATACTCCAACATAAGATGCATATCATGCGTAATCATAATGACCGTCATTCCCTGTTCCCGAAGCGTCAAAAGAAATTCCATCATTTCGTTGTAGTGCCTATAATCCTGTGCTGCAGTCGGCTCATCTAATATGATCACTTCCGGCTCCAGGATCATAATAGAAGCAATAGTCACACGTTTCTTCTGACCGTAGCTGAGCGCAGAGATGGGCCAGCTACGAAAAGCGTATAGACCGCATATTTTCAAAACATGATGCACTCGCTCACGAATAATCTCCTCGGACACCCCTCGTAATTTAAGGCCTAGCGCAACCTCATCATATAAAAGCGTCTTAGAAATCATATGATTAGGATTCTGCATCACGAAACCGATCCGCTCTGCCCGCTCCTTAATCGTATCCTTGGCAATATCCCTTCCGTTCATCAATATCGAACCGGAAGTGGGCTTATAAAAGCCACAGATAAGCTTAGATACCGTGGATTTCCCAGCACCATTTCTCCCAGCTATACAGACCATTTCTCCTTTATGAATAAGAAGGTTAAGTTTATGAAGTACTGGTCTGCTCTTCTCATAACCGAATGAAACATCATGTAACTCAAGGATAGGTAGACTCTCACGTTTATCCTGCTGCGAATTATTATTATCATACCAGTACTCAAGCTTGCTGGAGCAAGAGTCCAGCCGAATTTCATCTATATGCTGTGGATTCATATCTGATGCAATCGTACATCCTGCATACTTTAAAGCCGTTAAATAGAGAGGTTCCCGAATGCCTACTTCTGAAAGTAAGCGAGTGCTTAATAGCTCAGTTGCTGGCATATCCGCCGCAATGCGTCCGTCATGGATCACAATAATGCGGTCCACCGCACGGTGAAGTACTTCCTCGAGCCTGTGCTCGATAATAATAACCGTTTTACCGGTCTCTTTTTGCACTCGGTCAATAAGCTCAATCGCTTTTGTGCCGGTATATGGATCTAAGTTTGCCAAAGGCTCATCAAACAACAGGATGTCCACATTACCAACCAGAACACCAGCTAAGGTTGTTTTCTGCTTCTGACCACCTGACAATTCCTGAGGTGACGCTCCTAAATATTCGTGGATATCCACGGCTGTTGCCGCAGCCACTACCTTTTCTATCATTTCGGCCTGTTGAACCGCGTGATTCTCCAGACTGAAGGCGATATCCTCTCCAACTGTTAATCCAACAAATTGTCCATCCGGGTCTTGTAGTACAGTCCCTACCTGATCCGACAATGCTGCAATACTAAGTTCTTTCTGCTCCAGACCCATAATTCGCAATGACCCAGACATTTCACCTTTATAGGCAAAAGGGATGAGTCCGTTTATACAATGAGCCAGCGTACTTTTTCCAGAACCAGAGGGTCCCACAATAAGTACCTTCTCCCCTTCGGCAATCGTTAAGTTGATATCTATGAGTGTAGGCTCCTGCTGTGCTCGATATTGAAAACTAAAATCCTTAAATTCAATCACTGCTTTTTTCATCCTTGACCTTCCTCTTAGCTTCGTTTGAAGAATTTCACTTCCATTATATGTTTTACAGCCATAAAAAAGCCGGTGATCTCCACCGGCTTTTGGTTTGGATTATATGCTACTCAGGCTTCTCTGGTCAAGCTGCCTTGCTTCGTTCTTGTCTTTGCATATGCAATTGCGAGTAGTGAGCCAATCACTGCTACAGTGACTATATTGGATGCTCCGGCGATAAGTCCTTGTGTGAATACTTTATTCGCTGGTTCTGCATAGATTAGAATATCCAGTACAGGTGCTACTAAGAACCAGGCGATTGCGTTTGCTACAATCTGGGCCAGATTAAAACGAATCAGTTCCTTTCGTCCGAATTCCCCGTCATGAATCCCAATTCTAGCCACAAGCAGACCAACAACGAGCCCAACAATTCCAGAAGCGATCACCCAACTGAACCAAGGGGAACCATAAAAAATCGCATCCTTCAGTGTATGTCCGATCAGGCCAATGAGTAATCCGGCAAACGGACCGTACAACAGTGCGAACAATGCCAGTAAAGCGTATGTAGTCTCAATGTTAGTGTTTGGAATTCCGGATGGAATCGAACCGAACCTGCCCAAAATAACGAATAAAGCAGAACCGATACCAATCGCAACAATCGTCTTAATCGATAACACCTTTTGTTTTGCCATATTTTCATCTCCCCCAACGCTTCTCTTTTATTTTATGTAATTATACATCGGAATAGTCGGAATTAATATAGATTAAAATAAAAAAATCTGCAAAGCAACATTAATGTTGGCTTTGCAGACCCAGACCACTTATAGAGTTATTATATGATTTGCTTTATCTATTTCACAGTAACGGTTACCGTCACTGTCTTGGTGCCAATCTTTCCTTTAATGGATGCCGTTCCTTTGCTCACAGCTACAATCTGGCCGCTAGCAGATACTCTAGCTACAGAAGGCTTAGAGCTAGTCCACGCCGCACTTCCCGTAACAATAGCGGTCTTCCCCGTATCATACTGCGCAATCACAACTGCATTCTGAACAGCTCCCGGAGCCATCTTCAGTCTATTCTCGTTGACAGTCAACTTCATTAGCTTAGGAACTACATTAATTTTGACACTAGCAGCGAGCCCTTGGTAAGAACCTGATAACGTCGCAGTTCCTTCTGTTATGGCTTTAACAGATGTACTTTTAACCGTAGCAACTGCTTCATTCGAGGACTCCCAATTCATGCTGCTGGAGATATTCCCCGTCTTACCATTAGAGTAGTAAGCCGTTACCTTTATGGATTTAGAACCTTTAATATTCAATTCAATCGCATTCGGTTCTACAACAATCTTAGTAACCTTTTGTTCAATAGTAACCGGGATACTAATAGTCTTATTAGCGTAGGTTCCCTTTAAAGTAGCAGAACCCTTCACCAGTCCTTTGATTACCTTGCCGGAAGAGGTTGTCTTGATAATTGCATTCGTACCGGTAATCTCCCATTCCATAGTACCTGTAGCATCGAGTTCATTCCCATTTTCCATCACAGCTTTGACTTCAGGAACAGCCTTCTCTTCACCAGTAACAACCACAACGTTTTCCTCTGGTCCGAGCAAAATATGAACCTTATCTTTAACTGTAACACTTACTACAACACTTTTTTCCCGGATAGCCGCTTTGGAGGAGGTAGGATTCTCTGATTTTATTTTGCCGACAATATTAACAGTACCAGCCTTTTCAGCAACGAGCTTGCCATCTTTGATGGTGGCGATCTCATCGTTGGCAGAAGTCCACTCGATTTCTTGACTGAGATCCAGCTTCGTTCCATCTAGCTTGGTTCCGTTGACCTTTGGCAAACTAACGGAATCCTCTGTGTACATGTCCAGTTCCTTTTTATCAGCTTCCAACTCAGTAATCGTAGGGTATACCGTCAACTTAAAGCTTTTACTAATCCCTCTGTACTCTGCTTTAATAACCGATGTTCCCACTGCTTTTGCGGTGATCGCTGCAGCATCAGTACCCGCAGTAACCGTCGCCGCGAGCTGGTTGTCCGAACTCCATACTGCACTACTGGATACATTCGGAGTGGAATTCGCAGCATCTCTAACTTCTGCTTTAACGTTCAAGCTCTCACCCATAAACAAGAATTGATCGCCTGATGGAGTAAGCAATAACGCCTCGTAAGGAGCACGTACATATACATCCACAGTTTGTGTAATCCCCAGATAAGATACTGTAATTACAGCTTTTCCTGCGGACAGTACTTTGATTTCTCCCTTGTCTACAGTAGCGACACTTGTATTAGAAGATGACCATTCCGCTTTCTCTGAAATATCATTTGCGGTCGTCTTTGTAGTCTCTTTGGTAAACGCAGCTACTTTCACCGGATTATCGCCAACGAGCATTTCAATTTCCTTAATTACGATGCCCTTATCATTTTTAAGCTCAATTTCAGAATAAGGCAATTTGACTACTGCTTTAAAGGTTGCTGTTAGATCCTTGTATTTGGCAGTAATGGTTGAAGTACCTTCACCCGCCAATGTGATTTTACCTTCTGCAATCGTCAATACGCTTGTATTGGAGCTGCTCCAAGTGGTATCAGCCGTTACATCCTTGGCAGAAGTCGCTGTTTCGCCACCAATCGCATTGGCTTTGACCAACAGTTTATCCTCTTCGTCACCCAATTTATAGTTCCCTTCGGAGCTATATTCGAGCTTCAATTCTTTGATCGGATGTGAAACCTCTACTTCTATAGTAGCGAGTGCATGATTATAAGTAGCTGTAATAATAGCTTTTCCGCTATCTATTGGAGTCAATAAGCCATTTACTACTTTTACAGCGTTAGTGTTAGAAGAATTCCATACCACTGCACCGGTCACATCTCTTTTGGAGGAGGACCCTTCCACATTCGCATATACCTTCAGTTGCTTTGGCGTTTGTCCAACCGTAAGCTGCACTTTGGCTGAGCTTTCAAACTCAATCGAGTTGATATCGCCGGCAGCTGCAAAGACACTTACCGGAAAAACCGCAGTAGCTAACAATATCATGATGAGGAGCATTTTCGTCATTTTCCTGTACACAGTCATTTGTTCTCTCCCTTAGGTTATAATGTCGTTTGGTGGTTTATCCCCACACTCTTTTACTTATATCGACAATTGTACACCAAGTGTTTACCCTATAACTCCATAAAGCCAAATTCAGGACTTTCAGACTAGATAATCAGGTGATAGGTTGATCAATATATTAGGAAGTAATATGCTAGCTACTACATTCTTTTTTTGAACCAAGGGGGCTATGATGAGTATAGAGAACTTTCAACTAGAGACAATCCCTACTCCAAAAGAGGAGGATAGCTTCCTTAAAGGGGTAAAAGATTGCATTCCAACACTACTAGGTTATTTGAGCATTGGACTTGCAGCAGGTGTTGTTCAAAAGACAGCCGGGCTAAGCATTGCTGAGATTGCCTTGATCAGTCTGATGCTTTATGCCGGTTCAGCACAGTTTATAGCTGCTGGAATGATAGCTGTAAGCAGCTCACCTGTTGCTATTATCGTTACGATATTTATCGTGAATCTTCGTCATATTTTGCTTAGTGCAGCTCTTTCACCTTATTTCCGGCATCTTACCCCGCTAAGAAACATGCTGGTTGGAACCCTGCTGACAGATGAGACCTTTGGAGTTGCTATTAATCAAACAGTGAATAAGCAACAAATCAGTGAAAAATGGATGCATGGCCTTAATCTCACTGCCTATTTAAATTGGTTTATTGCGAATATAGCAGGAGCTTTTTTGGCACAGTGGATTTCTGATCCAGATCAATTCGGTCTACAGTTTGCTTTACCTGCCATGTTCATTGGCATCCTTGTTATTTCCATGATTGATCGTAATAAAATAAAACTTGATTTAGTTGTCGCAATCCTAGCAGTAATCATCGCTGTAGCTAGCTCCTTCGTATTCTCCGGTAGTGTGGGTGTCATTATTGCAACGGTCATTGCGTCAACAGTAGGGATGGTGCTTGAAAAATGGAAGTGAGATGGGATGTATTTTTGATTATTCTAGGGGCGGCTTTGGTAACCTTCATTCCAAGGGTGGCTCCATTAATGATTCTAAGCCGATTCGAATTGCCTGAATGGGGAATGCGCTGGTTAAATTATGTTCCTATCTCTGTTATGGCAGCACTAATAGGTCAGGAGATCCTCTTAAATGATGGAAAATTCTCGCCTATAGCTAATAACGTTGAGCTTTTTGCGGCAATCCCTACTTTTTGGATCGCTATAAAGACCCGGAGTTTGCTAGGAACTGTACTGGTTGGGATTGTTTCGATCATGATCCTGTGGATGTTTTTTTGATCATGCAGGGGACCCCAAAAGCAATGAGTTACCGTGGCTGCTGCTCCCCCCCCCGTCTCTTATCTGACCACTTCTTGGCGCTACTCGTAAGAATTCATTATCAGGAATAGCTGCATTATTTCTACGTAACGATCAGGATTCATCAGGCCAGTTTCGTCCATAAAAGAGTTAAAAAGATGACATAGTACAAGTCATTTATAGTGATTGCAAGCGAGAGCTTCTCTTTCAGGCGCTCCGCACCACCTTCTCAGCGATATCGGGGGATTTATCCCCCTCTTTTTCACCTTTCGCGCCTTCCGGGCGATATCTGGGGGATTTATACCCCTCTTTCTCACCTTTCGCGCCTTCCGGGCGATATCTGGGAGATTTATACCCCTCTTTTTCACCTTTCGCGCCTTCCGGGCGATACGGCGCAGTTTTGGGCTTCTTTACAAAATCACTGCTAATATATGTACCACTTTTCCAAGAATATTGTCCCTGGAGTCCGAAAGTATGCTCAAATGGCTAAAAAGTATGCTGGTATCTCCATAGAAAACCGCAAGATTAGGAGAGAGCTATACCTCTCCCATGTAGCAGCTATTCCTCTGCTATGCGGTTGCATTTCTCAGCTAACGCCAAACACACAAAGGAGCAATTCTCCATTAACGGGAGAATTGCTCCTTTGCTGTCTTTTAACTAACGTCTATTCCTTAACGAACAGCCAGCTTAAGACCGCTCTGACTAACCCCGACCAATTCGCCTCGGCATTCGTTCACACCTGCTTCGGTGATCTTCACCTCACAAAGTTCTCCTTGAAGTGAATCCTCTCCATCAAAGAAGACCTGCAAATAGTTGTCGCTGAATCCATGCTGGATATTACGGCCCGGAGCTCCTTTAGCGGATCTTTCCGGAATCACACTAAGCGTCTGTCCTACAAACTTACGGGCATATGCTAATTGCATTTCTTCGGATAGATCAATCAGCTCCTGCACGCGTGCATTTTTGGTCTCCTCATCGATCTGATTCTCCATCCGCGCTGCAGGAGTACCTGTCCGCTTGGAATATGGGAATACATGCATCTCCGAGTAATTTACAGCCTTCATGAAATCGTATCCGGCACGGAACATCTCATCGGTCTCACCCGGGAATCCAACGATAACGTCAGTGGTAATCCCGACATCTGGCATCGCCTGGCGGATCAATTGCATTTTGGCGTAATACTCTTCTGTCGTATATTTACGGCGCATCGCTTTCAGCACATCATTATGACCAGCTTGTAACGGAATATGCAGATGACGGCACATTTTGGAGGAGCGGTTCAGTACCTCAAGCAGCTTCTCATCAATCTGACTAGCTTCGATAGAACTGATACGCACCCGTTCCAGACCATCTACCTTATCTAGATCCCACAGTAAATCGGAAAGACGGTAATTATCAAGATCATCACCGTAACCTCCGGTATGAATACCCGTTAGTACAAACTCCTTATACCCTGCTTCTACCAATTGATGCGCTTGAGCTACGATGCTTTTTGGATCACGACTGCGAGAAAGTCCACGCGACCATGGAATGATGCAGAAGGTGCAGAAGTTGTTACAACCATCCTGAATCTTCATAAAAGCACGCGTCCGATCCGCAAAGCCTGGCACATCCATCTCTTCGAACTCACGTGTCTTCATAATATTACGCACAGCATTGACCGGCTGACGTGAGGCTTCAATATTCTTCACATGTGTCATGATCTGATCGCGGTCCTGGTTACCGATGACAAGGTCAACTCCAGGAATATCTAGAATCTCCCCAGGAGAGGTCTGTGCGTAGCAGCCTGTTACGGCTACGATGGCCTCTGGATTACGGCGCACGGCGCGTCGGATCATTTGACGGCTTTTTTTGTCACCTGTGTTAGTTACTGTACAAGTATTAATCAGATATACATCGGCGGGACCCTCGAAATCAACCTGCTCGTAACCTTCATTTTTAAATAGCTGCCAAATGGCTTCGGTATCATAGAAATTCACTTTACAACCTAAAGTATAAAACGCTACGGATGGCATCTCTTAAGCTCCTCCCATTTCTCCAGATTCATATAATATACAAGCAGCGGCAACCATGCCCGCTGTCTCACAGCGCAGAATTCGCCGTCCTAGTCCTACGGTTACTGCCCCGGCTTCTTCTGCCTTGAGGCATTCCTCCGGAGTAAAACCTCCTTCAGGACCTACCACAACCATAACTTTCCCGCCAGACTGCGGCGAAAGCGATGCTAACCATGGAGCGACGCTGCTTCGAAGCTGTAAGCCTTCCTCTTTTTCATAACAGAAATAAACAGCATCATACTCACTAAAAGTCTGCAAAAGCTGCTTCCAGGACAACGGTGACCCTACAGACGGAACGATGTTCCGATGAGCCTGTTCGGCAGCTTCCTTACAAATTTTACGCCAGCGATCCAGTCGTTTGCTTTCTTTACGCTCGTCGTATTGCACTATTGTGCGTTCTGACAGAAAAGGAACAAAGCCTACAGCACCAATCTCTGTACACTTCTGAATGACAGTTTCCATCTTATCGGCTTTAGGTAAGCTCTGAGCGACTGTAATTTTAATTCGAGGTTCATGCGTCATCTCCAGGGACTCCAAAATGTTCACAGTGACTTCCCCAATTTCAATCTGCGCAATCTCTACTAATCCCTCACGGGAAACACCATCGCTAACAATAAGCTTGTCCCCTGCCTTACCACGCATCACTTTAGCGATATGACGGGCGTCTTCCCCATCAATTCTCACGGTATCCGCACCAAACTGCTCCGGTGTAACGAAATATCGCTGCATCTCATCATCATCCTGTTCATAAATTCAGTAACAAATATAAACGCCTTCAGCGTCCTTATAAGGACGGTAAGCGTTTAATCGAAAAATATAAGTCATAAAGTATAAAGTGATACTTATACTTTCATATATTTGAAGAAACGGCTTAGTCGCCCTTATAAGAACGTCACCCGTTTCTTCAAGAAATATAAGGTTTGGTCAGACGAAAATTAACGATCAAATTTTGATCAAATTACATAATACAATGTTTGACAAAGGTTGAACAGACTTCATCTCTTGCCTTAGCTGCCAAAAATTCTTAGAGACAGCTGTACAAACGTTCTCGACATTTCACTAGCCCAGCCTGCGAGCGGATCAATCGTATACGTCCGTAGCCCAGGAATAAACAGAATCAATAAAAACAGAAATACAGCCCATTGTTCAAATTGCTGTAATTTGCCGCGGATCGAACGTGGGGCGATATCTTCCACAATCCGATAGCCATCCAGTGGCGGCAGCGGAATAAGATTGAACAGAAACAGAAAGAAGTTCCATTGAATGAAGGTGCCAAAGAATAAGTATACAGCCTCGAGCATGCGATCATTCGAGATATTATCTAGAACTCCAGCTGCCGCAAGTGCACCGTATATTATAGCACCAATAATTCCTAAGAGCAGGTTACTGATTGGTCCCGCAGCCGACACGATGACTCCCATGAGACGAGGACGACTAAAGTTATCGCGGTTTACCGGAACCGGACGTGCCCAACCGAAGCCAGCAACTAGCAGCAGCAAAATACCAAAGAAATCGAAATGAACAGCAGGATTAAGCGTCATGCGGCCAAGTAATCTTGCTGTTGGGTCACCGAACTTATTCGCGAAATAAGCATGACTGAATTCATGTACTGTAAAAGCAATTAAAATTGTAATGAGCAGGAAAGGAAGCTGATCTAAATCTACTCGAATTATATTTTGTAATATATCCATCTTTACCTCTTTCCGGCTGTAAACGCCACCCAATCTTCCTCACGGGATATTTCAATAATCTCAAAACCAGACGCTTTCAGCGCGTTCGCTACAAGTCCTTCTTTATCTTTATATATACCTGAGGTAATGTAGAGGCCTCCAGGCTGAAGCGCGCGGTACACATCATCCGTAAACAATACGATGATTTCCGCCAAAATATTCGCAACTACAATTTGTACAGGCAATGTCACGCCAAGGCTGCCTTCTTGCTCTTGCTTAGCAGGAACGGCTCCTTCTAGTGAGTGACCAGGTCTAGCGGATGGCCACATCTCTCCAGCCGCTGTATCCGCTACGCCTTCCCCGCCCAGCAGCGATAGAAGATCGCTCTCTTTTACCGTTATGGATGATTCAAGCTTGTTAAGAGCTACATTCTCCCGTGCACTTTCCACAGCCACCGGATCTAAATCTAAGGCCAATACGGATTTTGCACCTAGCAGCATCGCACCTACAGCCAGAATTCCTGAACCGGTGCCGACATCGATAACTTCTTCACCGCCGCTAATATTCTTTTCAAGTGCACGGAGACACAAAGCTGTTGTAGGGTGAGTCCCAGTACCAAATGCCATGCCAGGGTCGATCTCAATGATGGCTTCATCTGGACTCTCAGGCGTATATTCCTCCCAGGTTGGTTTAATGGTAAGACGTTTGGATACGCGTAGCGGTTTGAAATATTGCTTCCAAGCATGCGCCCATTCGTCTTCATCCACAGTCTTCCAAGAAATCAACGCTTTGCCTGGATCAATCCCGTACTCATGCAATTCGGCTACCCGTGGAGTCAATTCTTCTATAACAGCATCCATATCTGTGGAATCGGCATAATACCCTTTTATGACCGCTTCCCCTTCAGGAATATCATTCAAAGGTTGGTCGTACAATTCACCGTAACGTGTATCCCGTTCTTTATTCAGTGTGCCGGATTCCTCGATAGAAACCCCACCCGCACCAGCTTCATATAAAAAATTCGAAATCATTTCCTGTGCTTCTTCTGTTGTATGTATCGTCACTTCATGCCATAACATCTTTATGTAATCCTCCTAAAAGTTTTGTGAGCATTTGCTTCATTGGTTTACTTCGTGCAAAACTCGCTTCGAAAGCATAGGCTTAGTTTTGTGAGCATTTGCTTCATTGATTTACTTCGTGCAAAACTCACTTCGAAAGCATTCGCTTCATAGTATAACATTTCTTATTGGTGTAACGCCAAACTACAGCTCAACGACCTGCGACGTCCTCTTTACGCCTACAAAAGCAGTTGAGCGAATGATCATCCACCATCCCCGATGCCTGCATAAAAGCATAGCATATTGTAGTACCCACAAACTTCATGCCTTTCTTCTTTAATGCCTTACTCATCTCATCAGACTGAGCCGTCGAAGCAGGTACATCTGCACGAGTCTTCCAATGATTAATAGTTGGCACACCTCCGACAAAGCTCCAGAGATACTCTGCAAAGCTGCCATATTCCTCGCAAATTTGCAAATACACACCCGCATTACGAATGATAGCATCAATTTTCAATCGATTTCTAATAATCCCTGGATCACTCATTAGCTCTGCCATTTTGGCTTCATCATAATGGACAATCTTATTCGGATCAAATCCGTCAAATACCTCTCTGAAACGCGCCCGTTTTTTTAGTACCGTGTACCAGCTCAGCCCTGCCTGCATCCCTTCCAGCATAAGCAATTCAAACAGCTTTTGGTCACCGTACAGAGGCTTTCCCCACTCTTCATCATGATAGGCAATATATAGAGGATCATCATTGACCCAAGCACAGCGAGTGACTTCCATCATTTCCTCCCCCTTTAATTATTCATAGCTAAACCTTTACAACGTCTACTCACTGTAAACGAAAAAAAGGGAAGAACACAAGGTTCATCCCCTAAAAAAGTTATTCTATTTCCTTTAATTATGCTTCTTCTAACTCTTATAACCGGATCTGCACTCTCGTTTCTTTATCCGGATCATCAGTTGTATAGTAGAACATATAGATAGTAGCTTCTGTACCTTTAAAATCCTTATACACATCAATGGCCTTGTTGTTTCCATCCCCCGCGAAATTGACGGTTAGCGGTTTACCTAGGATGCGCTCCTTCCCCAACCCGATATGTGTCTGGTTAATTCCACCGAAGCGAGCATCTTCACTTCCAGTTTCTACATAAAGATCGGATCCTTGCATATAGTATGTCCACTTCACCGGATACCCGTTGAGTTGCTGGATAATCGTCTGTTTCTTTTGAGAGATGTTCGTTAAAAGAAGCGGTATTTTGTCATCATTATTTTTGGTAATTTTATAGCTGCCATGCTGAGTCACCTTATATTTAGCTACAAAGGTAATCGGAGTCTCTTTCGTAATTTCAAGATCGACTGGCCGTTCGAAACGAAGCACTGTCAGCTCCGGCTCACCCTCTGGAGATCTCCATAAATTCCCCTCAAGCGTCTTGCCTGCTACTTCAAGAGCATACTTTTTATAAGGGAAGCCATTGTCTATATCCTTACTTCTAACTGTGACTCGAATTTGAGTAGGCGACACAACCATATTCTCCAGCGTGTAATCAGTCTCACCTGCCTCGAGCGGCAGATTTAGACTGGTTTTTATCGTCCCGCTCTCCATCTGCTTTTTACTTAATTGAAGATCGAATGAAAGTGGTCCATTAACATCTTTTTCTTTCTTCATATATTGCAGCTTATAAGTCGTTTGACCACCGGAAACATCCTCCGCCTTAAAGTATTGCTGCGCTGTATACTCCCCTTTTTCTCCTGGTGTACCGAAAGTACCTCCAGGCAGCGAATTTATGAGCGTTCCATTTTTGTAACCGACAATATTTGGATAGGCCCATTCTTTTGCTTCTGGCTGATCAAAAATGATCGCTGAAGAGAATAACATTTTCTCTTGACCTTGGGTAAATGGCTTCACCTCTATGCTGCGCATCCCCTCCTGTCCAATAGGGAAGCTCTGTGTCTCCGTCGAGTGAATATCCAGCGGCAAATCTAACGATTGTTCACTAAAAGCCTGAATATCATTTGTAACTAGCTGAACATTCACGGTGTCCTTCTCTGGTGTCCATTCACTTTCGAAATAACCGTTATAAATTTGGTTCTTTTCGTCCCAGTTCAGATAATTATACTCTCCAGAACTATTCCCCCCCTCAGCACCTTTCAGGGTCATCTCAGTCACACGCCAAGTTTCACTGTCCTGTCGTTGTCCAACATCCAATGTGAATAAGATGACCGTTCGATTCTCATCCACAATGGCGGTATGTAGCTTTAGCGTCACTCCGTCCTTTATCACCGATTGATCCAGCTTTTGACCGAGGTTTTGTGCCAGTGCCGCCTGAATACCACCTTTTTCACGGAGCATTGTATCCCAATTATAATGAACTGCCGCATATACTGGCGCCGCCGCTAGAAGTAATGAAAACGATGAAACAAGTGCTATTTTGCTCCAGTTTCTCCCCTGTTTCTGGCTACCACTGCTCATCCGAGCGTGAAAAGATGTTGTATTTTTATGTTCAATTCTCTCCCACATGCTTTCAAAATCAGGATATGTTACACTTTGACCCTCATTTAACTGATGCTCCAGCATATTCTCCAACTTTTTCATAAGATTCGCCCTCTTTCCGTTCAATTTGAACCCCAGCCTCCAGCAAAATTCTCCGCAATACCTTTAGCCCTTTATGCAGCCTTGATTTGGTCGTCCCGAGCGGGATGGATAGCAGGTCTGATACTTCAGCCAAGCTGAAATCATGCATGTACCTAAGCGTAATCACCATCCGAAGTTTGACTGGGAGCTGGCTCAAATATTTCGCCCATTCCATTGTCGTCTCCCGCTGCTCAATCAATCGTTCTACAGGGATTTCAGGAGACTTCTTAAATAAATAAAGATTGTCTGATATTTTTTGTTGTAAGGTACGCTTCCGTTTCAAATGATTCAGGCAATGGTTGACCGTTATTTTCATAATCCAAGCCTTCAAATGCTCTACGTTCTCACGATTCGTGTGAAATACGGTAATGAACACATCCTGCGTCAAGTCCTCCGCATCCGCCGCGTCATGCACCATATAGTAGCAGGTCCGATATACATCCTTGTTGTAGGCTTCGAATAATTCGCGATTAGTCTGCAAATCTTTCTCCCTCCTTTCTTATCCGTGATATCTATATGACAACCAATCTCTGGAAAAGGTTCGTTTTTCTGAGCATAAACTATAGATGCTAGTAATAACAGATGGAAGTTATCAATTGTACTCACAACACAAAAAGCCACTCCCCATAAATCTGAGAACTGGCTTTCCTTTATATTCACGCTAACAGCATACAGAAATTAAATGATATTCATAACCTCTCGTGCTTGTGTATCTAAATCCTGGGCTGAGGAAGAAATATTATTGAAATCATCTAAGGCTATTTGAATCTGCTGTTGACTAGCTTCTATATTTTCTTGCACCTGGTTTGTTCCTTTGGAGATCTTATTGATTTCCAGCGTAATGGCATCCACACTATCTTTCACTTGAATGATCGAATCCTGCACCATGGAAGATAGCTTCCTAACTTCTTTTGCAACCACGTCAAAACCACGCCCAAACTCCCCGGCATGTGCCGCTTCAATTGCTGCGTTAAGCGCTAACAGTTGCGTTTGCGAAGCAATGTTACGAATAGTTTGTACAATTCCCTGAATCGATACTGCTTGTGTCTCCAGATTAGCTAGAGTCTGTGTATTTTCAATGGATACTTCGGCTATTTTATCGATACTCAGCAATAGTTCTTGACTACGTTCAATGCCTTTCTCGGCTCTATGATTTAAGCTGTCCGACATCTCTTGCATCCGCTGTACCACAACACTCATGTTATTTTGTCGATCCGTGATATTAGTCGCTATCTTAGATACGCCAATGACCTGTTCATTATTTTCATCAAAGACAGGCATATATGTAGCTTCCAGCCATACCGCATTTCCTTTGGCATCCATTCGTTCGATCTTATCCTGGACACTTTTTCCTGAAAAAAGATCCTGCCAGAACAGCTCATAGCCCGGGCTATTTAAAAAGTGAGGAAAGCAAAACTCTTTATGATGCATCCCATACATCTCTTCTTTGTTATACCCCATCGAACTAGCAAAAACGTCATTCACATAAGCCACTCGTCGATCAAGATCAAACCTTATAATCGCTAAATTTTTTTCTAAAGATCGGACAACAAGCTCATCGGTAACTCCCTGAGAGTGTACCATTCCCATATAATAATTCCTCCTGGATATCTATAAGTTACTCGTCGCGTCATCATGAAGTATATCTGAACAATTATACGCTCTTATTGCGCAGAGAGAAATACATGATTCTTATTAAATTTATTAAAATTCGTTGTTAAAAAAGGCCAATGGCGAGCGAGTATTGCTCTTTTCTAATAGATTGATCCCTGAAATACTTTTAAGTGATGATAATTAGGGAAAACCTCCCTATAAATACACGAATATCGAAGATTTATCTCTTTTTTAGGGAAATGCTCCCTTTAATCTTATAAAATCAAGCCTTTTTCTATTTTTAAGAGTTATTTGAGGGAGATTCTCCCTAAAAGCTCACATTTTCAGGCGCCTGGAGAAAAATACAGGGAGTTTTTCCGTATTTATTTTTAACCACAAAAACCCCAGCTGTAATTCCAGCCAGGGTTCGAAGCAAGTTCCTATTAATACTAATTTGTCTCTTGCAAAATGCACATACCAAACGGTCCAGCAAACATAGCCTCTTATATGTACATTTCCTTATTTCTTGGATCCGTAATCTCCGATCTTAATTCCCCATACCGAATCCTTCTGATAGGATGCAGCCTCCTTTAAACTTGGAAGTCTTACATCCAGAGGACTGTGTCTTTCCAAATACATCACAAACGCCTGGCGAAGCCCAATCTCAGCATCCAGTTTATTAAGTTCGTTCGGGTGTTTCTCCATCTCGGCTAATTCTACTTCCCAACGATATAAATCGCTTGCCTCTGATCGTTCCAGCCGAACTTTTTCAGTCAGCTCCCGCAGCTCACGGTAGGCCTGTTTTACTTTTGAAGAGTACAGTTGCTTCTGATTCATAAAAGTTAAGAATGCGATAAGCAGTGCTAAACCTATCCATAAAATAACGTTATCCATATTCTCCCTCCAGCTTGGGTTATTCTCCTAATTATACACATCAGAACGCAAAAATACCCCACAATGTGAGGTATCTGCCCTAGCTTTTAGCATCTATTCTTTTTTCATAATTTCATGCAGCTGACGTTTGTCTGCTTCTAAAGCCCGGGCCTGGGCTTCGATATCCTCCAGATCTGCCTCCGCTGCTGAAAACTCTACATCCTCTGCTTTCGCCTCGTACAGCATTTTCATCTTCTCGGTCTTTGAGAATATTTGCGAGTTCTCTCTATCCATAGTATCAATCGTCTCCCTTCTTATTAAGAAATTATTATTCAAATCATCCCGCCTGCTTCTTCAATTAAGCGTAATGCTTGATCATGGGACTCCGAATTCAAGATCACCGTAAGTAAAATATCTCTACCCGTCGGTCCTCCATCTCCGCCATGACTCATCCCACTGGCGCTGGTATCAGCAGCAGCTAGTATGCCTGTGTGTGCACGCTCAGCAGTCATGGAGTCCATCCTGGCAACATTCCCTGTCACTGGGTTTACCCCTGAGCTAAAGCTCGTGCCTCCGTATCTACTGAAGCGATCAATGGAGATTTCAATGGCCCGAAGTGCATGGAGCTTACGAGCAACACCCTCCGCTTCCTCAGGACTTTTAAAATAAGCCAAAATAGATCTTTCCGACATCTTATCCCCGCTCTCGCTTGAAATTCAGATATCTGTTGCATTCCTTTATATTGTCTTCATTTCACTTCTTTTATGCCCTTTTTTTCTCATACTCCACTTATTTACTGGGAATTCGACATTTTCCTCGACGCTTCCCTGCAATATAGTGCTAAAGTTGTATATTCGATTTGAAGTTATAGCTGTAGAATAAATTTAATTTTCATAATTTTTTACATTTTACGCTGAGGAGGAGAACTACAGATACACCCTGCAGTATAAAAATTCATTTGGGAGGATGAACTTATTTGAAACGTACCTTTAAACACTCTATTCAAAAATTTGGTATTGGGGCGGCGAGCTTCGGACTGGCTGTTTCTGTCCTTTTTCCATCCGCTGCATTTGCGAACTCATCCCTTGAAACATCAACTAACCTAGCTAATAATGTACATTCTCAAAGTGTGACCCCTCATAACTACGCGGGTGTGCTCAAAGGTTCAGCACCAGTATCCGTAATTGTGGAATTAACTAATAAACCAGTCAGTGTGTATGAAAATGAGGCTAAAACTTCTTCTTTACGATCCTCAGTCTCCTTACAACGCAGTAAAATTATCTCAGAGCATAAAAGCTTTATTTCCTCAGCGCAGAAAATCGATGCCGACATCGGTTTTGAATACAGTGAGATTTTTAACGGATATTCCATTACTCTGCCCGCCAATCAAGTAAACAAGCTGTTAGAGCTTCCGGGCGTTGCAGCTGTTTATCCAAATGATGAAGTACATGCGTTAGCAGACACTGTTGAGGTAGCGACTTTGCCTGTTACACGTTCTTATTCGGACAGTGGCAATCTTATAGGTGCGGATACACTACATGCATTAGGTTACACAGGAGAAGGGGTACAGGTAGCGGTTGTAGATACCGGCATCGATAAAAATCACCCTTTATTAAAGGATAATTATAAGGGCGGTTACGATGCCTATGATCAGGATAATGATCCGTCAGAAACACCTCCTGATGCCAACTTCCCTCCAAAAAATGGTAGCCCATATGAAACCTCGCATGGCACTCATGTAGCCGGTACAATATTGGATGTTGCACCTGAGGTGGATTTGTACGCGTATCGCGTACTTGGCCCTTACGGTTCCGGTCCAACAGCGGTTGTAATCGCGGGTATTGAGAAAGCGGTCGCTGATGGAGCCGATATAATTAACCTCTCCCTGGGCTCTGATGTCAACCAAAGCTATTCCGCAAGTTCAATCGCGATAGACAACGCCATAAAATCGGGTGTGAATGTTGTTGTTGCCGCCGGTAACGCTGGACCAGATGTAGGAACATTGGGCGAACCTGCTGGATCTCAACTCGCGCTTAGTGTAGGCGCTTCTACTACCCCAGTGAATACCCCATTCTTTGATATTGGCGATGTTAAAAAAATTCCAGGGACCTTAGCAACTTACTCCCCAGACTTAGTTGATAATATAGCTGGCAGTAAGATCGTTTACGCTGGTCTTGGAGGTACTTCCGATTACACAAATTTGGACGTCAAAGATAAGGTAGTCCTTGTCGATCGAGGTGTGCTGAGTTTCGGAGATAAATCTCTAAATGCCAAAGCAGCTGGAGCCAAGCTTGTCCTAATTGCTAATAATGCTGCTGGTGAAATCAGTCCCACCCTTGGTGCGCCCGGGATTTACATTCCTACCTACGGAATTACTCAAGCAGATGGGAAAAAGATAAAAGCTCAATTGGATGCTGCTAAAGATATTATCAGTTACTATATAGGGCTTGAAGTAAATCAGTTAGCAAACTTCAGCTCAATGGGTCCGGGGATGCCGGATTATCTAATCAAACCTGATGTTGTTGCGCCAGGGGTCAGTATCAACTCCACAATTCCTAGCTGGAATGGTGATTACGAACACGCTTATGGCTTAAAAAGCGGCACCAGCATGGCAACCCCACATGTTGTAGGGGCTGTAGCTTTGCTACTGAGTGAAAACTCTGATCTTAAGCCAAATGAAATTAAAGCACTGCTAATGAACAATGCTGATCCTATCTTTAACCGTGATGGGAATCCTTACTCACTATATCAACAAGGTGCCGGATTAATTAATTTGGAGAAATCAGCTAAAGCTGAATCTATTGCTAAAGTCGGGGAGAGCTTAATTAGTGGTCTTCCAGGTACTGTAGAAATCCCTTATTACACAGGTTCCTTGTCCTTTGGCCTGCTCCCAAAAGGGGCTAGCGTAACAAAATCAGTTTATGTAGAGGACTTTAAAGGGATTGGATCAACCTACACGCTGTCCACCGAATGGCTTACAGAAGCGCCTGGTGACATTAGTATTAATATTGCACCAAAAAGTATTACCTCAGGTGTAGATCATTATGCACAATTTACACTGAAGGTTTCTGACACTGCAAAAGAGGGAGCATATGAAGGCATCCTGTTCCTAACCTCTGATACAGAAACTCTTCGTCTTCCCTTTAATGCACTTGTTGGCGATAAATTCAATTTAGAGCCTGTTAATCAACTTTCTTTTGAAGATCCACAGATTTCTCCTAATGGGGATGGACGCTCAGACGATACCACCTTTACCTTCTCTGTCAATGAAGAGCTGGATGGCATAAGTTTTGTAGCCTCTTCAATAGATGCTCCTGCGACAGTTTTAGGTGCAGTTTATTCTATCGATGAAAAGGTCTATCGTGGCGTGTACGAAATTACAAATTGGGATGGAACGTTAACAGACCTGGAGACCTCCGCCAAGTCCACTTTACCAGATGGTCACTACTACATCACTCCTGTGCTTCCCAATGGACAACTGCTCGAGACACAAAAGATCAAGTTCACAATTGATACCGAGAAGCCATTAGTTTCCGGCATCACACTTGAGGAGTATGAACGTGAAGCGCCAACCGATCCTGGTGCGGCTCAAATCAGCGGTTTTATTGATGATGACCTAATGGCCTATTATATTTCTAATACACAACCTATTGGAAATTGGTTTACCGTGTACGCCGAAGGTAAACATTATGATGGGAATACTTATAAATTCGGTGGAGTAATTGCAAGTAATGGTGCTTTTTCCATTGACGTTCCTGTTAACGAGGGGCTTAATGAGTACAAAATCTATGTGGTTGATAAAGTAGGTAATGGCGCGGACGACGATGATTATGCTCAGCGACTGCTTTATAGCACAGGAGATGGTATTTTCAATGTAACTCCGTCACTATCTGCAGCCACCATTGATGTGGGACAACCGGTAACCGTTGATCTTGGGTATTCCGTGACAGATGAGGTTTATGGCGTCAATGGAGCTTCATTCGCTGTCATTTACGACGATTCCCTTGAAACACCGGTAATCCAGCCAAGCGTACAACTGGCTACGTATCAAGAGGAGAATTTCTCAGGTATTCCACTTACAGAATTCTCACAAACCTATGATCTAGAAGACGGCCGCAAACTGACACAGTATAGCGTCAATCTGTCAGGTGGTGCTTATCACGGCTCTGGCTCACTAGGCAAAATAACCTTCAAACCATCTAAAGCGGGAAAATACGACTTAGAGCTATACGATGTACAGGTCTGGAATGATGCTACAACATCAACGATCCCATCTGGTTTGAGAACGGTAAGCGTAACTGTTAACACACCTGAAACACCGAAGCCAACACCTACACCTGAATCGAATGTACCTACGGCAACCAGTGCTCCCGCTTCTGGAATCGCATTGAAATCTGGGAAGCTAGTAGAGACTGCAGATCCAGCAGGTGGCAAGTCTTCAGCGGTGTTCAACATCTTAGACACTGCATTAGCCAATTCGATCCAGAATGCAAAAGATAAAACTTCTGTACTTGATCTTAGCGATGTAAGCTTCAATAAATATAGCCAAGTTGTTGTTACTCTTACCCCGGCCCAAGCCGAGCAGTTAAAGAAATCGGAGAATGCGCTCCGCCTAAATGGTAATGGGTTCAATGTACTTATTCCAGCGGCGACTCTTCCGGATTTCATCAACAGCAACGGCTTGACCCTTACGATTAGCCTGACAGATGCAGGCAACACAGCAATTTTAGCAGGTAGCTCAGCAGCAATAAATATCGGTTCTTTCATTCTCACTATCAAAAATGGTTGGACAACCGGAAAGCCGATCATCCTTCAGCTTAATCTAAAAGCCAGCAGTCTTCATGATGCACGAAAGACTGCCGCTTATGTAGAATCAAAGGATCATAAATGGTCCTATCTACTACCTGGTTCTATCTCTAAAGAAGGGATTCTACAGTTTAACGTTACTGGTGACGGTTCTTACAGTGCAGCATCCCGAAAAATAAGCTTTAAAGATATTGGCACACACTGGGCTCAAACCGATATCGAAATCCTTGCTTCACATGGTATCATTGCCGGCAAAGGAGCCGATGGCAGCTTTAAGCCTGCTGACACTTTAAATCAGGCAGAGCTTCTAACGCTCTTCGACCGTCTACTTGGAAAAGGTGACACTTGGAGTACTCGCATCAAAGAAAGTGGATCTCGTGATGTGCTGACTCGCGAGGAAGCAGCTCTTATCATCGCTAAGGCTCTTGGTGCTGATCTTACAGTAGCCAAGACACCTTTAAGCTTTAAGGATGCGGATAACATCGCTGCGGAGGCACGCAACGCTGTAGCCTATGCTGTAACCAAAGGTTATCTCAAAGGTGTTACTGCGGACAGCTTCAATCCACAAGGTACATTGACTCGTGCACAAGCAGCAACAATTCTGAGCCGTGTGCTTGAGGACCTACGTTCTTCGAACAACATCTAGTTGCACTTTAAAAGAAAGCCCCAGCAGCCAATGACTGCTGGGGCTTTTTCGTCTATAAGTCACATTTGCGTTTCCGAGGCAGTCATCGGACTCAGATGACCTTAAACGCTGGATTATGCGATATTTGGCATGCTAACGGACCCCATAGTCGCCATTGGCATGAAAAGCACCGTATGAGATTGGCTAGCTTGTCCCTACTAACAGTCGACATGAGCAAACTGCCTTAATCAAAAAAACAGAGCAGCGATCCCCAAATAACGGGAGGATCGCTGCTCTGCTGTATTATTTATTTGCTCAATTAATGAGGTTAGAAATATCAGTCCCCGCGGAACGCACGCTTCACACGATCAAAGAAAGATTGCTCATGCTCATGTGTGTTTTCTCCATTTAGAGAGGCGAACTGTCGCAACAAATCTTTTTGCTCATCATTCAGCTTGCTAGGTGTCACAACAATGACTCTAACATGCTGGTCACCTTGGCCAGATCCACGTAGACGTGGGACACCTTTACCTTTAAGGCGGAAGAAAGTACCGGTCTGCGTTCCCGCAGGAATCTTCAGCTTCACTTTTTCCGTTAAGGTAGGAATCTCAATCTCATCGCCAAGTGCGGCTTGTGCAAACGTAAGTGGAACCTCGCACATAATATCATCGTTCTCACGTACGAAGAAATCATGCGATTTGACACGGATGACAATATACAAGTCTCCAGCAGGACCACCGCGTAAGCCGCCCTCGCCTTCGCCAGTCATGCGCAGCTGCGCACCGTCATCGACACCGGCAGGGATGCGTACATGAATCTTACGCTGCTTCTTAACTTTACCCTGTCCGCTACAAGTCGTACATTTTTCCTTAATAATCTTACCTGTACCACTGCAATGTGAACATGGACGACGATTACGCATCTGTCCAAGTGGTGTATTCTGTACGAATTCCTGTTGCCCACTACCATGACAAGTGGAACAAGTCTCTGGTTTAGTACCCGGTTTAGCCCCAGAGCCGTAGCAGGTATCGCAAGTTTCCGTACGTGGAATAGTGATATCAGTTTCTTTACCGAATACCGCTTCCTTGAATTCAATGGTCATCGTATACTGCAAATCCCCACCACGCTGTGGTGCGTTAGGATCACGACGTCCGCCGCCGCCAAAGAACATATCAAAGATATCGCCTAATCCTCCGAAGTCGCCACCGCCGCCTCCGAAGCCGCCCATACCTTGGTTAGGATCAATATGGCCATATTGGTCATATCTAGCTCGCTGTTGTCCGTCGCTAAGAACATCGTAAGCTTCTTTTACTTCTTTAAACTTAGCTTCAGCGTCATCTGCTTTATTCACGTCTGGGTGATATTGGCGCGCCAATTTCCGGTACGCTTTCTTCACCTCGTCGTCTGAAGCATCTCTACTGAGGCCAAGCACTTCATAATAATCGCGTTTATCTGCCACTGCTTTCACCTCCGTACATTACATACTCAAATTCCTAATTACCTGCCAAAGAAACCATTATACGATAAAACCCCAGGATCTGACCATCCAGTTCCAGCAGATGTTTATTCTTACAATATCAGAAGGCGCATTCGCGAAGAGTGTGCAAACTGATATTACAAAAGGAAAGTCAAAACACGGGATGACCCGGTTTTGACCTTCCCTTCTTAACTATATAAGAATTTATCAGTTACGCCCTATACACTTATCGTTTAAGGTTACCCTTGATTCTTATCTTCGTCAACAACCTCGTAATCAGCGTCAACTACATTGTCTTTCTTAGGAGCGCCTTCAGCAGCTCCAGCGCCACCTTCAGCACCTTGCTCTGCTTGAGCAGCTTGTTCGTACAGCTTCATGGACAACTGTTGTACAATCTCAGTCAATGCTTCTGTAGCTGCATTGATTTCTTCAAGATTGTCAGTTTCAAGTGCTGCTTTCACTTTATCTTTAGCTTCGTTTGCTTTTTCAACTTCGGAAGCATCAGCTTTATCACCAAGATCTTTGATCACTTTCTCAGTGGAATACACGAGTTGGTCAGCGCTGTTCTTCGCTTCTACCAATTCTTTACGCTTACGGTCTTCCTCAGCGTGAAGCTCGGCATCCTTCATCATTTGTTCTACTTCTGCGTCGCTCAGACCGCTGGAAGAAGTGATAGTGATCTTTTGGCTCTTGTTAGTGCCTTTATCAGTTGCAGACACATTCACGATACCGTTGGCATCAATATCGAAAGAAACTTCGATTTGTGGTACGCCACGTGGTGCTGGTGGAATCTCGTTCAGCATGAAGCGTCCCAATGTTTTGTTGCCATTCGCCATTTGGCGCTCACCTTGTAGCACGTGAATCTCAACGCTAGGTTGGTTGTCAGCAAAGGTCGAGAATACTTGGGATTTACTTGTAGGAATTGTAGTGTTACGCTCGATCATCTTCGTGAACACGCCGCCTGCAGTTTCGATACCGAGGGAAAGCGGAGTTACGTCGAGCAATACAACGTCCTTAACATCACCAGTCAATACACCCGCTTGAACAGCAGCACCAAGAGCTACAACCTCATCCGGATTCACACCTTTGTGTGGATCTTTACCTGTAAGCTTCTTAATTGCATCTTGTACAGCAGGAATACGTGTAGAACCACCAACCAGAACGATTCTGGTAAGGTCTGCAGGCGTCATACCAGCATCAGACAATGCTTGACGAGTTGGTCCCAAAGTACGTTCTACTAGACCAGCAGTAAGCTCATCAAACTTCGCACGAGTCAAGTTGATCTCCAAATGCTGAGGCACTCCGTCAACTACAGTGATAAACGGAAGAGAAATAGTGGTTGTCAGTACGCCCGACAATTCTTTCTTCGCTTTTTCAGCTGCATCTTTCAAACGTTGTACAGCAGATTTATCTTTGCTCAGATCAATACCTTGCTCTTTCTTAAATTCGGATACCAGATGATCCATAACCACTTGGTCAAAGTCATCGCCACCCAGTTTGTTGTCGCCGCTTGTAGCTTTTACTTCAAAGAATCCATCGCCCAGTTCAAGGATAGATACGTCGAACGTACCGCCACCAAGGTCATAGACAAGGATAGTTTGATCTTCGGATTTCTCCAGACCATATGCCAAAGCTGCAGCTGTTGGCTCATTCACAATACGCAAAACTTCCAAGCCTGCAATTTTACCTGCATCTTTAGTAGCTTGACGTTGGCTGTCATTGAAATAAGCAGGAACTGTGATAACTGCTTGAGTAACAGTTTGGCCAAGATATGCTTCTGCATCGGATTTCAGCTTTTGAAGAATCATTGCTGAAATTTCTTGTGGGGAATAGTCTTTACCATCGATGCTTTCTTTATGGTTAGTACCCATGTGACGTTTAACAGAGCTGATCGTACGATCAGGGTTAGTAATTGCTTGGCGTTTAGCTGTTTCACCGACGATACGCTCGCCGTCTTTCTTAAAACCTACCACCGAAGGGGTTGTACGTGCGCCCTCTGGGTTTGGAATTACAACGGCTTCGCCGCCTTCCATTACGGCAACGCAAGAGTTCGTGGTTCCTAAGTCAATACCGATAACTTTACTCACAATAATTTGCCTCCTCTAAAGGTATATGGAGCATTCGCTCATTAAAATAATAAAATATTTAAAAAATTCGATTGGTACCGATGGTGGACAGATACTGCCCGTCCTATATATACAGATTACATGCTGACTTTGACCATAGCAGGACGAAGGACTTTATCTTTCAGGAGGTATCCCTTTTGGACCTCTTCCGTTACGATACCCTCTTCGTACTCCTCGCTCTCCACCTGCATAATAGCCTGATGGTATTCAGGATTAAAAGGCTGTCCTACTGTTTCCATAGCCGTAAGTCCCTCGGACTTCAATACCCCATCTAGCTGACGGAAAATCATATTAACACCCTTCACGAAAGCTTCGGATTCTGGGCTGCTAGGAGTAGTCACTAAAGCACGCTCAAAATTGTCCAGTACTGAAAGCAATTCAGTCACGAGCTTGGAGGTGGCATATTGAGCCAACTCTTCTTTCTCCTTCTGAGTACGACGACGGAAGTTATCGAAATCAGCCTGCGCACGCAGCGCACGTCCTTGATATTCATCAGCGAGATCCTGCAGACGTTTTACCTCCGAACCTGTGTCTGAAGCACCTTCACTAATTTCTTCTGCCGTAAATGAGTCGGTTTCCGTAGCTACATCAGCCTCAGGTTCCTCATTTATCAAATCTTCTTTGAATTCATTAGCATCTTGAACTTGTTCCTTTTTCAAGTTGTCTTCACCTCCTTAAAATCATTCATTAAAATCATTCACGTAATCAATGTTGACTCTGTTCACTTATACCAGTGTGCCAGCATCGCTGTCAAATCTCGGGATAAAATGCCCAAGATCCCCATCACTCTTGCATATTCCATTCGTGTCGGACCAAGAATACCAATGCTCCCCAGTGCCTGCCCATCAAGAGAATAAGTGGCGGTGATCAGACTGCAGTTAGCGAACGCTTCATGATTGTTCTCCGTCCCTATTCGGACCTGGATACCTGTGCCGCCTGTTGTAGGGGCCAGCATTTTGAGCAATGTAGGCGTCTCTTCCAGCAGATCAAGAATGCTTTTCACCTTGTCAACATCCTTGAACTCAGGCTGTGTAAGCATATTCGTCGCTCCACTAAGATAGATACGCTGCTCTTGATCACTTTCCAGCGCAATGTCTAGCACTTGCATTAATTCTTCATAATGTGAGATGTGACGCTGCATTTCCTCGCCAAGCTCGGAATACAGCCGAGTCTTCAGCTTATAGAGTGGTACATTGACCAGCTTACTATTCAGTAGGTTAACCACTTTCTCCATCTCGGAAACGGATATCTCCGGTGGAATGTTCACCGTACGGTTCTCAACTTGACCCGTACTTGTAACAATAATCGCTACAGCGGTTTTATCATCTAGTGGTAACAACTGAAAATGACGCAATGATGTATGAAAAACCTCCGGTCCCAGAAGGATGGAAGTGTAATTCGTCATATTGGAAAGAATCATCGCCGCATGTTGGATTACCTGCTCCATCGCATTCAGCTTCTCGGCAAAAAAAGCGCGGATCGTGCCCATCTCTGCCGTTTCGGCGGAATTCCACGGTACCAAATGATCCACATAATATCGGTATCCTTTATGGGAAGGTATTCTCCCCGCCGATGTATGAGGCTGCTCGAGATAACCCAAATCCTCTAGGTCAGCCATTTCATTTCGAATAGTTGCAGGGCTGTACCCTACATCACCCCGTTTAGAAATGCTGCGAGATCCTACTGGTTCTGCCGATGAAATATAATCATCTACAATTGCATTTAGTATCATTCTCTGGCGATCAGTTAACATGTTATCCCCTCCTATCGGCTGTTGGCTCCGATTCGTTAGCACTCGACTCAGATGAGTGCTAACCACTAATACAAAAATACCAAACTGACATTGACATTGTCAAGTCAGTTCAGCATCTTAAGTACTGCTATTTCATCGCAGGCATGCTGCTTTTTACAATTCACGCAATCTGTCCATACCTTTTCGGGAAAAATCTCTTTCTCAACAACTTCGAATCCGTTTCTAAGAAAGAAATCTACGGCATAGGTTAGTGCCATGACCTTAGGGATTTTCTGGTTTCTGGCTTCCTCAACCAACTTCTCTAAAATCATTGAGCCTACACCTTTGCCCTTACCTTCGTCATTCAGACCGATCGAGCGAATCTCTACAAGATCATTCCCGAGTCTGAAGAGTGACCCACAGCCAACGAATCTGCCGCCAATTTCTGCAACAACGAATTGATCGATCTGGCGTGTCAGCGCCTGCCTGGAACGGGGCAACATGATCCCGCGCTGTGCGTATTCTTCTATCATCAGATACAACGGTTCAACATCTTCTATCACAGCATTTCTGCAAATCACCTGTGCGTCTCCTGCTGGAGACGAATGGCGGATCATTTCCGTCTTGGCAAGCACTTTAATTCACCCCTCTGTTGATAATATGAATAAATATACAACAGAGTGAATTACAATTCAAGGGGTATTTTAAAATTAAACTTCTGTCAGTGCGCCTACAAATTCCGCGAAAACATCGTTCCCGAAAAGGATTCCTTGCTTGCTGAGTCGATAAGTCCCCTCTTCGTGCTCAAGTAGACCCACATGCAGCATCTTATGCAAGGATTTCGCAAATACATCCTCTATCGAACGCCCAAATTGCGCTTGAAAAGCCTCATTAGAGACGCCTTCATGCATACGTAAGCCAACCATCATAAAGTCCTCCATCGCTTCTGCTTCAGTGATTGGGTATGCGTCTAATCGAGGCAACCCTTTACGTGTAGCTTCAACATAAGGATTTACACCCTTAACATTAATATGACGCTGGCGACCCACATATCCATGTGCACCTGCTCCAAGACCATAATAATCTTCATTACGCCAGTAAGTGATATTGTGACGACTCTCCATACCTGGTTTTGCGAAGTTACTGATTTCGTATTGGTTATAGCCCGCTTCCTTCATAGATGACATCAACAAGAGGTACATTTGCAGTTCATCTTCTTCATTAGGAAGAGGAAGTTTGTTCTTATTAAATAGGGTGTGAAAAAGAGTGTTCTCCTCCACCTTCAAGCTGTAAATAGAATAGTGGGGTAAATCAAGCTCCAAGGCCTTACGAATACTTTCGCCCAGCATCTCTACAGTTTGGTTCGGCAAACCAAACATAAGGTCAACCGACAGGTTGTTAAGACCAACTGCACGAGCATTCTCCAAGCTGCGGTATACATCGTCAACATTATGAATCCGGCCAATACCCGTAAGAAGTTCGTTCTGAAACGCCTGAACACCAAAGCTCACCCGATTCACGCCGCCTTCTTTCATAACCGTCAACTTATCTATATCCGTAGTTCCCGGATTTGCTTCCATAGAGAACTCGATATCTTTATCCCAGTTTGGGAAATGTGTCCGAACTGATTTTAGAAAATAAGCCATCTCATCCGGCTTCAGTACTGTTGGGGTACCACCGCCGACAAAGATCGTTTTGATAACACCCGGTGGAGTGTTCTTGACGGTCAGCTCCATTTCTCGATCCAAGGCTTGGAGATAATCCATAACCGGCTGATCCTTGAGAACGTAGGAATTAAAATCACAATAAAAGCACTTATTGGTACAAAAAGGAATATGAATGTATACGGCCTCAGGGGGACGGCCATTAGTATTCGTGGTCATTAGCTGTCTCCTTTATATAAAAATATCGTTTGACTAGTGTAATCTAAAAAACAAGAAAAGGGAAGCCTGACGGCTTCCCTCCAAGGGCGATCATTTATAAATGATCTCTATTTTAAAATACAAAAAAGTATAAGTTTTACGTTATCCTATATATTTTGTATTTCTCGCAGAAACGGATACTGTCCCTACAAGGACGGCTAAGCCGTTTCTTCTTAATATATCCGCATTTCCACGAGTTCTGCGCGTTCTCCTCCGTTGGTTTCATGAACAACGATCCGAACAGCATCCGTAAGGACAGGCTTCTCTAAACGATGTACGTTCTTCCGGCGATGATTGTCTTTGATGCGGAACATGACTTGCCACACGCCATCAATGAGTAACTCTACATCGTAAGCCTTTACTAGTTCAGGAATCACTAGAAATGGCGTTTCATGGTGATGTAAGTTGATAAGATCCTCATTAACATCATCGTTAAAGGTAAAATGAATTTCAGAGACTGAAGCAGCATCCGGGAGACGCGCCTCTACCCACTCCGTTCTACCAGCAGTCATCGGCTCAGAAACCCAGCTATGTGGCCCTGCAAAAGGTCGAACATACCCGTCAGTGACTTTGGATGCAGCATATGCGGATGTTTCTACCGCAAAACAGAAATGCCTGCGTACAAGCTGTTTCATGCTCCACTCCATCACCGGCTGATCTGGCTGATGATCCTCCAGCGCTGAATCGACTACAGGTTTCACGCCTCGCTCAAATGTAATAACACCTGTGATTGGGGTTTCTGAAATATGCAATTGAATATGCTCATTAGCTCGAATAATAGCGAAGATATTACATTCGCCGATTGAACTCCACTGCTCCTCTTGTACCGGAACATCAATCCATTGCTGCTCTCCAGCTTGTACTATTACAACATCAACCTGTCTACACTCTGCTGGAACGTAATTTTCCGCACGCCCAGTCGTCCATAGCTCAACGGTCAGCTCTGACTGAGTACTTGCTGACACAAGCAGCTTCAACCCAAGGATATTTCCTTCAACCGGAAACAAAATTCCTACGTCATGAGAAAGCTCATAAGCTTCAGCTGGTCGATCCAGTACTATGCCTTTCATCGTACTGGACGCATGAATCTCACTATTTCTCGCGAGATCTAGCGGATCTTCGTTGCGCAATCCAATAATTGAAGCATCTTGCTTTAACATCACCTGTTGCAATTCATGCATATGCTGCTTGCGAATTTCACGAGGGGTTACACCTTTGATGACGGATAATGCTGCACCTGCTCCAGCCGCTTCACCCATGATCGCACACGTTGCCATGACGCGTGTTGTTCCAAAAGCCACATGAGATGCGCTGATATTCCGACCCGCGAAGAGTAGATTTCGCACATTCTTCGAATAGAGCGAACTAAATGGAATATGATAAATCCCATCCGCATGCAGATGCTTCGAGCCGCTCTCTTCTGCGTACATCCCTTGCGGTGGATGCAGATCAATCGACCATCCTCCGAATCCAATCCGGTCTTCAAATTCACGCTGAGCAAGAATATCATTTTGCGTTAAGATCGTATCGCCAACAAACCGTCTGTATTCACGTTTACCCGGAATTGAGCCAACCCACTCCAGTGTCATATTTTCGGCATCAAAATGACCTGAGTTTTTAATGTAATCCCAAATCCCATAAATAACAGAGGATAGCTCATCACGTATACGTTCATTCTCATCCACTGTATCAAGCTCACCGCCCCACTCAATCCACCAGTAGTGACAGCCTGAATCTCCACTCCGAATGACCCGACGGATCGGAATCGACGTTGTTGTAATATCCTTCGCGAACGATGGAGCAACATAACGAACCGGTTTTCCTGTATCCTGTGTATAAAACAATAATGTACTGCCTAATGTAATGTTATCAGACACTTCAGGTGCCCATTCCTCATTAAATTCATGGCGGGCTTCACGTCCTAATCGGAAATCAGCTCCTGCCAGGAAGCCAACCAAACCATCGCCCGTGCAATCGATGAACGCCTCACTCTTGAACGTAATCAACCGCTCAGATCCCATCATCCAACCAATCACACTGCGAATCGTCCGATCCTCTGCCTCACCTTCCGCTTCCACTTCGCGTACATCGGTATTTAGGAACAGGCTGATATTCGACTCTGCCTTCACGGCTTCGAGTAAGGTTAGATCCCATAAGTATGGATTTCCCTCCGGGTTCCGGTATTGATTCTCGATGAATAACTCACCCATAATGCCTGTCTCACGTGCATATCGATTTACACCATGTCCTGTTGCACCACATACCCACACCCGAACCTCTGAACTCGAGTTACCACCAAGTACAGGACGATTCTGCACTAGTGCTACCTTTAACCCTAGGCGCGCTGCAGCGATCGCCGCGTTCATTCCTGCAAGTCCACCACCGACCACTGTTACATCGGATTTAACCGTTTCTGTTCTCATGTTAGTACCCCTCCTATAGTTAGCCTTTCACAGCCGAACTTGAAATCCCTTGAATAATGTATTTCTGACCCACAAAGAAGATAATAATCATTGGAATAATCGCAGCCGATGAAGCAGCCATCATCCCGTTGTAGTCCACATTGTTCTCAAGAATAAAATTCTGCAATCCAAGCGGAATGGTATATAGTTTAGGGCTTTGCAAGAATACAAGCGCATTCTCATAATCATTCCATTGCCAGGAGAAATCGAGAATAGCAAACGTTGCTATTGCTGGCTTCGCTAATGGCAGAATTAAGCGGAAAAATATCTTATAATGCCCCGCCCCATCCAAAAAAGCGGATTCCGTAATTTCCTTAGGAATGCTCATAAAGAACTGCCGAAGCATAAATACACCGAAGATTGAGAACATGGCTGGTAAGATCAGCGCCCAATGCGTATTGTAAATCCCAACCCAGTTAAACATGATAAACTTTGGAACAAAAAGCACCTGAGGTGGAACCATCATCATGGATAAATATATGACAAATAGTCCATCACGACCTTTGAACGAAGTACGTGAAAATCCGTAAGCGGCAAGGGCAGATAGAAACACAGCCCCCACAGTTCCAACAATTGAAATCTTAAGTGAATTTAAATAATACGGAACAAAATCATGACTTCCTGTCCATACCCGAATATGATTGCTCCAGTTGAGAGATGAAGGCAGCCATTTGTTAAACACCTCGGCAGGTGTCTGAAAGGATGTGCTGAGCATCCATAGGAAAGGCACAATCATAAATAGTCCTAGAACAAACATGATGACCGTTACTGGCAGTTTCACCTTCATGTTTCCTGCGTTTTCATTCATACCGCCTGCTCCTTTAAATTATGGTTTCGGGGCCCCCCGCAAAGCTTCACTTTGTGGGATCATTTAGTAATGAACCCAGCGCTTTTGGCCGATCCACTGAATGACTGTAATGACGAGAATGACGGCGAACAAGAACCATGAAATGGCTGAAGCGTATCCCATATCGTAATAACTGAACGCTGTTTTATAAACGAATAGTGATAAGACCGTCGTACTTCCGCTAGGACCTCCAGCCGTAATGGCTTGAATAATCGAGAACGATTTCATCGTCATAATTAATCCGGTAATCATTAATAAGAAAGTTGTGGGACTAACAAGAGGCCATACAATTTTCCATGTTGTTTTGAATGTGCTTGCACCATCGATCCGGGCAGCCTCCAGCTGTTCTGTCGAAATTTCCTGTAATGCAGCTAAATATATGATCATATTGTAGCCAAGCATCAGCCAGATTTGTACGATATCAATGGCATACATTGCGGTTTCCGTATCCGCAAACCATCCTGGCGGCGATGTTATGCCAATCCAGCGAAGCATTTCATTGATGGGTCCCTGTGAAGGCTGAAATAGCAGCATCCAGACAAATGCAACGGCTACTCCACTGGAGATATACGGTAGGAAGAACATTCCACGTAATACGCCTTTAAGATACACACTGCGGTTTAGAAATAGCGCTACAATAAATGCGAGCACCATCGATACTGGAACCGATATCAGGAATATCACCGTATATTTGATCGAGGCATAGAAATTATCGTCATGGAACAATCGTTTGAGATTATCCAGCCCAGTAAATTGCCAATTCGGATTTGAAAATTGATAATTCGTAAACATGAGGACAAAGGAATAGATTGCAGGAATAATAAAGAATAAGAGAATACCAATCATATTCGGAAGAATAAAGGTCATGCCGATCCAGCCTTGTCTGTCCATCCAGCTTCTCCGCTTCACGGTATCGCCGCCTTTCGTATGCTGAAAAATGGGTACACGAAAGAGAAGAACGAAGAAATCTGCCTCCTTCTCTTTTGTGCTAACTATTTCATTATTTCAATAACTCTTGCGAACGGGTTTGCATATTCTTCATCGTGGTTTCAATATCTTGCTTATTTAAAAAGTATTTTTCATACTCTTCTTTACGTGCATCAATGGCTTGTTGAGTTACATTTAGCTGGAAGGACGGGAATTTGCCGAATACAATTTTATTCATTGAATCTGTATCATATTTGTCTTCCACACCCTTCATGAGAAGGCTCATTGCTTCCTTACTATCTACACTCTTAGAGGCTGGAATACGACCACCGCTTGCCATCGGCAGCATACCGCCATCCGCATACCATTTTGCGAACTCCCAAGCTGCGTCCAGATTCTTGGATTTCGCATTAAGAGAAAGCATGTCACCCACACCGCCCGAATATTTATAATCCTTTTGATCTTTATTCACTTTTGGAATAGCGGCGAACGCGGTTTTGAAATCATGCGGATAGTCTTTCAAGTTGTTCGCATTTCGGAAAATAAACTCACCTGCTGCCAGCATTGCCGCTTTGCCTTGAAGGAACATGGTGTCAACCGGCATTTTACTGGTCAGTTGCTCACCATATTCCGGTGTGGATTTGTCCACGAACATCATGTTATGCAATATTTCCAGGTGTTCTTTCCATAGATCATTCCCAAAGTTTGAAGTACCATCCGCCTGTTTCACACCCATTCCAGCAAGCGTACCGTCCATCGTTGTTGAGAAGGAGGAATCTGCCTGCAATAATCCGTACACACCAGGCTTCGTTAGCTTCTTCGCATACTCCTCAAGATCTGACCAGGTCCAGTCCACCGCAGGAATCGGTAATCCTGCTGCATCCAGCATATCTTTGTTCAACCACACAAACGCCATGTTTTTCTTTGTAGGAATCCCATAGTACTTATCATTGATTTTCCACATTGCTGCGTCCTCGCCGATCTGGCTGTCGATATCATAATCTGTCTTCGTGCTTAGATCCAAGGCAACGCCTGCATCCATACGTTTCTGTAAATGAGCAAGATCGTAGTTCATGAAAAGGTCTATGTTTTGATTGGTCATCAAGGCAGTATCCAGCTTTAAGTTTCCAGCATCGTCATTTACATTACGGATATACTCGACTTGAATGTCTGGATGATCTTTATTCCAGTTATCAATTACAGCTTGAGGCCCGGCTTCTGCCGGAACTGCCCCCCACATCGTAAGCTTTATTTTCTCCTTTGCTGTTTGTCCATTTGCACTGCCCTGCGCATCATTACTTCCACTAGTACCACAACCAGCCAGCATCGTACCTGCTAATAAGACAGAAAGCACTGCAGGATACCACTTTTTCTTCATCGATATCTTCCCCCTTGGAAGGATTATGTGTTGTGCTCTACGTCTATAACTTTATCATCAGAGCGGATTCTGGGGGATGAACTACATTTGGGAAACTATAGAACGTTTTTTGGTTCTTTGCGAAATTCATTTGGCGTGACGCCACACCACTTTTTGAAAATTTTAATAAAATAATTATCGTTCTCAAAGCCCACCTGCTGCCCAATCTCACTAATTGTTAGCTTCGTCTCTGCAAGCAGCATTTTTCCAGCCTGAATACGCCGCTCTTGAATATAATTCGTCAACGTTTTCCCTGTCTTTTTCTTGAATAAGTCACTTATATAGCTGGCATCCATTCGTATCAACTCTGACATGGATTTAAGCGAGATGTCCTCAGAATAATGCTCTTCAATATAAGCAATTATTTTGTTCATCTCCACATGATCTGTCGGTCCCGTTTGTTGCTTCTCAGGAAACCATTTATCGGCCTTTTTCATCTTCACCATTCGCTCCAGCTCGGCATGAACCTTATCCATGGTCTGCTTCAAACCTTGGAGATCTAAAGATAGCTTCAGAATGTAGTCCGAAGCCCCAAATACGAGCGCTTGCCGGGCGTATTCAAATTCACTCAAAGCGGTCAACATTACAAATCGGCAGTCGAAACCTTCCTCTCGCGCAACTTGAAGGAGCTTCACCCCATCCATCACTGGCATATTGATATCCGTCACTACCACATCTGGATGAAGCTCACGAATCATTTGCAAGCCTACTTCTCCATTCTCCGCCTCACCTATAATTTCAAACGGGATTCCAGCCTTTAAGAATAACTTCCGTATACTTTTAACCGCGGGTTGTTCATCATCCACAATTAACGTTCTCCACATGTGAGCTTACCTCCATCGTAAGGTTTTGAAATAAGAAGTGGAAAATGGATAATCACTTCAGTTCCTGTGTCTGATGATACAATGTCCATGCCTGTCCGTTGATTCTTGAACAACAGCTCTAAGCTCTCCCTAATATTCTGAACACCGATTCCTTTTCGTTTCCGTGCAGCCTTATTCAGCTGTGCTCTATCTATCCCCATGCCGTTATCTTTAACCTGCAAATATAGTTGCTGTCCAGTCACCTTAGCGGAAATATCAATTCTCCCTTGTTTCACAGACTGACCGAAGCCGTGAATCAAGCTATTTTCAATTAAGGGCTGAAGACAGAATTTAGGGATTAATGCGTACTGTAGTTCCTCGTTGATATCATATTGAATCTCAATCCCATGTCCGAAGCGTTGCCGCTGAATCTCCATGTAAGATTCAATTAGTACAATCTCATCCTTTAACAGAATCAAATCCACTTCAGTATTTAATGTTGTTTCCAATATTTTGCCTAGCGCAACACAAATTTCATAAATTTCATCATCATCTTTATCTAAGGCGATGCTCTTTATCGTATTCAATGTATTTAGTAGGAAATGTGGATTCATCTGCGAAAGTAATACCTGAAATCGAACGAATTGCTTCTGTTTTTCTTCAAGCTGAAGACGCTGCAACAGCTCATTTAAATCATGGATCATTATATTGAAACTCTGAGTCAGTGCAAGAATCTCTCCCCGCCCTTGCTCGGGTAATTTCATTTTGAGATTTGTTTTAGCGGTCATCTCCATCTTCTTCTGCAGCTTCTTTAGCGGCACTGTAATCGTCGATGATATAAAATAAGTTAATAGAACAAATAGCAGGAGTATAACTCCAAATACAGCAAAAAATCGTTGCTTCTGCTTATACACCTCAAGAAATAGCTGTGCTAGCTGTACCTTTTTAACGACATAACCATTCAACTCTTCGATGTAGCTGTATGTGTATAAGCTTTTCTCCTTCGGATCGATGATGGATGCAGCACGCTCTGTCTGCCGCTGGTGGTCACTCTTCACAATACTCTGCGCAATATCTGGAGAAAAGGTCTCATCCTTATCCGGATTAAGCATCATTCTCCCTGAGGCATCGAGCAGAAAAAAAGCCCCTTCCTGCTTACTCCCTAACGTTGATCTAGTAAACCACTCCTCATAATCGATACTTAGTCTTGCATAGGCATAAATGTTAAAACCATTATCACGCATAACCTCATAGAGGCTAAGCATTTTCTTACTTGTTGTACTTTCCCGGACCACATTGTTCTTGTCATTCGGATTCCATATATATCGATTCGCTCCTTCTCGCTTCAATACTTGAACCCAATCCTCCGATTGGATTTCGTCGTAGCTCAAGGTTTCCCTCGGCATAAAGGAAGTGTATGCGTTTCCATGAAGGTCGATTAAAGTATAATACACCGTCGCTCCACTCATGAAGAATGTATTTTCAATCGCTCCAAACTTGTTTTCAACGAGCTTTTTTCTCGTGATTTCATCAGATTGCTCGGGATTCTTCATTATCGATAAAATCGTTGTATCTTGTTCAAGTAATGACCCTGTTTTCATAACGAGACTCATGAGATCAACAAAACCATTCTTAATCCCAATAAGCTGCTCTATGTTCTTCGTTTCCGCATTATCCTGCAGCATTTGTTCTGTCTCTTTGAAGTTATACAGTACGAGCATGGCAATGGGTGTTAGTACCAACAGTAAGAAAGCTAACAAAATCCGATTCTTAAAGGTACTTGGCGTAAGTTTCAAATATAATCGTTTCAAAAGAGGACTCCCCTTACAGTGTATGTGCTTACAATCCTTCCACCCTATTGTAATCTTCTCCTGCGCAAAAAAATAGAGCCGGGATATTCTCCCGGCTCTACCTAATTTCTACTCGTCGATCTTCAGTACTGCCATGAATGCTTCTTGTGGTACCTCTACGCTACCTACTTGCTTCATGCGTTTCTTACCTTCTTTTTGTTTCTCTAGCAGCTTCCGCTTACGCGAAATATCACCGCCGTAACATTTTGCAAGTACGTTTTTGCGCATCGCCTTAACGGTTTCACGCGCAACCACCTTCGTACCCACAGAGGCTTGAATCGGCACTTCGAACATTTGACGAGGGATAATCCCACGTAGTTTCTCACAAATGATACGACCGCGGTTGTATGCACGATCACGGTGAACGATAAAGGACAAGGCATCGACCTGCTCATTGTTAAGCAAGATATCCATCTTGACCAGATTCGAACGACGGTACCCGCAAATTTCATAGTCGTAGGATGCGTAACCTTTTGTACCTGATTTCAACTGATCAAAGAAATCATAAACGATTTCAGACAGTGGAATCTCGTAAGTAATCGTTACACGATTAGTATCAAGATACTCCATATTTACGAACTCGCCACGTTTGTTCTGGCACAGCTCCATTACGGTACCTACAAAGTCGTTAGGCACGATGATTGCTGCTTTAACATATGGCTCTTCAATGTAGTCAATCGTTCCGATTTCCGGATAATGTGACGGGTTGTCGATTTGAATCATTTCGCCATTGGTCAGCATAATTCGATAAATAACACTCGGTGCTGTTGTAATTAGCGGCAAATTGAACTCGCGCTCAATCCGCTCTTGAATGATCTCCATATGCAAGAGTCCAAGGAATCCGCAACGGAAACCAAATCCAAGCGCGCTCGAGCTTTCCGGCTCAAAGCTTAGCGAAGCATCATTAAGCTGGAGCTTCTCCAATGCCTCACGAAGATCGTTATAATCGGAGGTTTCAATCGGATACAACCCGCAATATACCATCGGGTTGATCTTACGGTAACCTGGAAGCGGCTCAGCAGTAGGATTCTTTGCGTCAGTGACAGTATCACCGACACGGGTATCTCCAACATGCTTGATCCCAGCTACGATAAATCCAACATCCCCGATGTTCAATTCATCGACAATGGTCATACGCGGCATAAATGCGCCAACTTCAATGACCTCGAAAGTCTTCTCAGTTGCCATCATCTTAATCTTCGATCCCGCACGAATTTTACCGTCCATTACGCGCACATAGACGATAACGCCTTTGTAAGGATCGTAATGAGAGTCAAAAATCAACGCTTTAAGCGGCTCTTCTGAATTACCGGATGGCGCAGGAACCTGCTTCACCACCTGCTCCAGAATTTCCTTGATCCCGATACCAGCTTTGGCAGATGCCATAACCGCTTCACTGGTATCCAGCCCGATAACATCCTCAATCTCCTGCTTTACCCGGTCAGGGTCAGCGTTTGGCAAATCAATTTTGTTGAGCACAGGTAGGATTTCAAGGTTATTATCCAGTGCTAAATACACATTGGCCAGTGTCTGCGCTTCAATTCCTTGAGCCGCATCCACAACCAGCAGTGCGCCTTCACATGCTGCAAGACTGCGGGAAACTTCATAGGTGAAATCGACGTGTCCCGGTGTATCAATCAAATTGAGATAATACTCTACACCATCGTCTGCACGATAGGTTAAACGCACGGCTTGCAGCTTTATTGTGATACCACGTTCGCGCTCCAGATCCATCTGATCGAGTACCTGTTCCTGCATTTCACGCGTGGTTAGTGCCCCCGTGTATTCCAAAATGCGGTCAGCTAGTGTCGATTTACCATGGTCTATATGTGCAATAATCGAGAAATTGCGAATTTGTTGTTGTCTTTTCTGAACGTCAGTCATTCCTTACCCCCACAGACAGCCTGATATTAATCCACTTATTATAACAGTACAAGCTTACTCCATCAATCCCGCCCTTACGTAAAACAGAAGAAACAGCTATTCACGTACCCGTGAAATAACTGTTTCTCCTGAAATCATTGTGATTCTTCCGCCGAATCGAACAATGAGACTACCCAGCGTATGCCCTTTTGAGAAGCCTGCTGCAGAAGGCCTGCCGTTTTATCCGCTATCACATCGACTGTCGGCTTTTGTTCCTCAGGAATCAAAATCTGCTCTGGAGTTTTCGTATTATACCCATCTACCACCTTCTGAGGAAGATCTGTAGTTGGCGCAGGATTGCTATTCTGAGGCAATGGAGAAACAGGCGTATATGCACCTGTGATAGGGTCGATCACCATCGGAACATACACATAAGTCTGCCCACCTTGTGTAACCCCATTCTTAATCGGCTGTGATTGCATGCCCGTCACTTGACTGGTTGGCGTAGTCGATAGGTCGGTCCAGCCTGGCAACAGCTTAGAGACGGTTGCCCCTCCGCTGCCACTAAACTGCATACCTAAGAGTATGCCGACCCCTGCCCAAATACCGACCATAACCAGTTTTTTACCGAAACGAGACATGTAAGCCACTCCTTTTTAAATACTTGGTAATAAAGCTGTTTATTCTAAATTAAATGTCTGTAGCTTAAGAAGCTCCGTTCGACTTTTGAGGTGCTGTAGCATTGGTTTGTCCCTTGCTCTCTTGGGTTGTGGGATTCGTCGCCTTGCCAGCAGCGTTTACCTTCTCCGAGTCATGACTGCTCCAGTACACATCCGCAATAGCGTCTGCCAAAATATCAGCCGTACGCTTTAATTCCTCTGCTGTATTATCAATACCGCCCACTTCAATCAAGACACTGTTAGGTGAGAGGGTTTGGTTGTACTCCCCGTTGTTTCCTTTACCCGCAGCTTTTCCCCATATTCCGCGAGATATTCCTGGGTAACTCTTTTCAATCGTTTGATGAATCTTGTTCGCAAACTCTTCGTTCTTCTTCCAATCTTTATTCGCATGTCCAATAATAAAATACACCTGAGCGTAACTTTTCCCATCAATCACTGCAGTTGTTTTGCCATGACGCTGCGAGTCGCGGTGAATGTCGATAAGTTCACTCATTTCTTGATTTGAGCTCATCGCAGATTTAACCAGCATTCGAGAGTATTTGTAGGAAAAATTCCAGTTATAGTCGGCAATTTTTGTTAGAAAATCTTCTTTGGCATGAACTGTACCAATCCCGCGTTGTTCCAATCTTTTCGTAATATATGATCCTACCAGCATTACATTTTTAGTTGAAACCGCAGAGCTTGGATTTTCGTTCGCTACTCCTAGTAGAGGGTTATAGGCCTCCCGAGGATGTGAATGATAGATAAGGATCCGTTTAACTGAGGTGTCCTTGGTATTATCTGTCTCGCTTTGCGGTTCACTCTTATCCGTACCTCCCGCAGCTCCTGATGGCTCAGGAGACGGATCTATTGTCGCTTCAGGCTGCTGTGCTGGAGTATCTTCGGGCTTGTCCACTTCGTTTGGAACCGATGGATCAACCTCTTCCCCTCCACCCTCAGCCAGTTCATCCGTTCCCGGATGATAATCAACAGGAGCTCCTGTAGAGCCACCCGATCCTTTTCGCAAAAGAAATGGATCATCCGCTGCCAAGCCTGGCACTTCACGAGAAACAAGACTCTTCGGATCACTTGGGTTCACACTGGTCAGCAATTGAAATACAAAGGAAGTTACTTTTTCACCTGAAAAAGCGGAAGGCTCTTTCCCTTGCGGTAAATGGGGGACCTCCATCCCCAACAGCTCCATGAAAAATCCACTCGATAGGGAGGCCGCAAGCCCCTTCATAGATGGAATGGGTGAAGAGTTCAACTTCTGTCCGGCCAATCCACCAGCGCCAAGCAGCATGAAAAATACTAGCGAACCTCCGGCCAACAGCAGCATCGTTCTTCCCAGCGATAAAGCATCCAGCACTCTTCCACGTAAACGGCCGATGTTCCAAAGCTGAAACCATTTTTTATTCATTATATTTATGTCCTCCTCCAGCCCTCTGTAATCTCTTATACTCCAAATCTATGAGCGAAAGAGAAATAGTAGAACCCTAAATGAGAGAATAGACATAGAGTCCGGCGAGATACTGTACATCAGCATCCCGCCGGACTTGTGCTAGCTATGATTCAATTAGTGGGTATAAGCGCCGACATTCTCAGGATCGACCGCATCATGCAGGGCCGCGTTCAGACCACTGGCTACAATATTGGCGATGCCTTCAATAAATTCATCGATTTCCTTAGGTGTAACGATCAAATCATGTCCTAGTGGCTCAAGTACTTCCTTCACTAATGACAATCGTTCCTGCTCAGAAATATCGTCTAGCATCCCCATAATTTCCTTGGTGTGACCAGCTCCTTGCCCGAAATGATTCTTCATCATCTCCAGTACATTATTTACAATGGTCGAAGCATAGCAAACTGTAGGAACACCGATAGCAATACAAGGAACACCCAGAATTTCCTGCGTCAATCCGCGCCGTTTATTGCCAATCCCCGAACCGGGGTGGATACCGATGTCGGCAATTTGAATCGTCGTATTGATCCGTTCAAGCGAACGAGATGCCAGCGCATCAATGGCAATAATAAGATCCGGCTTTGTACGATCCACGATCCCCTGTACAACCTCACTCGACTCGATACCGGTCAACCCTAACACCCCGGGAGCAATAGCACTTACCTTACGGTAGCCTGGAGAGACCTGATCCGGCACGAGCTCATAAAATTGCCGAGTAATGAGCGCATTCTCCACCACCAGCGGCCCCAATGAATCTGGAGTCACATTCCAGTTCCCCAATCCAACAATTAGTACAGATGCATCCTTACCAATCCCAATCCTAGTCAGGAAGCCCTCGAATTCGCGAGCAAAGACTTCAGCTACTTTTTGCTGCAAGCCAGTATCTCCATTGCGCAATGCTGGTACCTCAAGCGTGACATAATTTCCAATCGCGCGACCTATCGCCTGTGATCCGGCAGCGTTAGCCACACCAAGCCGGGTAACTTTTATCCCATCAGACTCTTCCACTTCTTCGTTTACACCAGGGATTGGCGTCCTTTGTGGCCCTTGAGCCATTTCCTTTGCCTCTAACGCCAAGTCCGTGCGTACCGAATATAGCTGCAGATCCGGTTCCATTGTTCCAGCCTCCTAAAAGTTTTGTTAGTATCGCTCCATTGAATTACTTCGGAGAAAACTCACATCGGAAGCGATACTTAGTTTTGTGAGTAGACACTTCTTTGAGTTACTTCTAACAAAAACTCAAATTGCAAGCTTCTGCCTATGCTCTTTTGTCGATAGTGTGCGAGAGAAAGCCCTTGTTTATGCAGGTTAAAATGGTTTAATTTGAAAGCTTTAAGTATTGCTTTTTACTACCGGTCATGCTAAACTATTTTAAGTTGTGAATCATTTGATAATGATTTCGAATGTCTTACAGGAGGTGAATGCAATGCCAAATATTAAATCCGCGGTTAAACGCGTAAACACGAACGAAAAACGCCGTGCACTGAACGCTTCCCAAAAATCCGCGCTTCGTACAGCTGTGAAAACTGCTGATGTAGCACTGACAGGTACGGAAGTTGAAACTGCTCAAGCTGCTTTCCAAGCTGCTTCCAAAAAGCTGGACAAGGCCGTAACTAAAGGTCTGGTTCATAAAAATGCGGCTGCCCGCAAAAAATCCCGCTTGGCGAAGAAATTGAACGCTCTTAAGGCTCAAGCCTAGGACGACATTCATAATGAGCAATTGAAGAACCTGACCGCTATGTTTCATACGGTTGGGTTTTTTTGTGCCTACTATTCTATAAATATAAGTAATAGTTTCCTTTAGACGTTAGTTGAATGAAAAAAAACCACCTTAGGAAGGTAGTTTTCTTAAATGATCAACTTTTCTCTTTTGAATAAGTTACTTTCATTCCGATTAGACATTTTTCATAGATGGATCATCTCCATATACTTTTTCCACTGCTTTGTTCAAGTACCTAGCCGCAACATAAACAACTCCAGACCAAGCACTTTATCTATAGCTCCTGTCTTCATCTTATAATCCAGATCAGCTAGTGCACTTAAAATTTGCCGCAGACGTTCACTTGAGAACTTGTGGGCCTGCTCCCCTGCAAGCTTTACTGCATAAGGATGAAGTCCAATCTGAGAGGCAATCTGACCTTGCGAATAACTATGTGCTGATAAATCCTTCACCTGTAAAATAATTCGGAACTGCCGCGCAACCAGCGCAGCAATCTTAATGGGTTCTTCTCGCTGCTTCAACAGCTCATACAGCGTATCAAGCGCCTTATCTAGACGCAGATTAGCGATATCCTCTACAAGTGTAAACACATTTTGTTCCGTTCCGCGATGCACCAGACTCTCTACTGCTTCTGCGTCTACGGTTCCGCCCTTACCAGCGAACAAACATAGCTTGTCCATTTCCGCGGATAAGCCCTGCAAACCTGTCCCGGCATTAGTGATAAGAATCTCTGCGGTGCCAGGTGCCATCGTACACCCCCGCTCACGAATCCCTTTCTCTACCCAGCGCAGCAGTTCTTCTGCCCCTAGCGGGTTGAAAGCTAATACCGTACCCGCCGTTTTAACAGTCTTCACAATTTTCTTACGCTCGTCCAGCTTGTCACTATTCACCATAAAGACGATCACACTGAAATCTACAGGATGCTGCAAATAATCACTTAAAATATCTATACGATGCTCAAGTTTGGCATTTTCTTTTCCCGCTGTAAATAACGATGCGTCCCGCACCAGCAATAATTTACGTTCTACCATAAAAGGTACAGTCTCAGCTTCTTCTACCACAGCCTGCACCGGCGTCTCAGAGAGATCAAAGGGAATAACCGCAAAATCGCGATCCTCTTTGGCAATCAGCTGGTCTTCCAGCAATGCCGCGAATTCATTCATTCGAAATTTTTCACTGCCGTACAAAAGGTACAGCGGTGAGATTTTCCCTTGTTTGATTTCTTTTATCGCCGTTTTGGCATCCATTCCGCCACTTCCTTTTCCATTCATCTAGCCCAATTTGCCCAGATTCCTATTGTAGCAAAAAAAACGACATAAATGCACATGCAAAAACGGAGAAACTCTGGCAGCCATGGCCAAAGCCCCTCCGTTTAAGCGGCGCATCTATATAAACGCCGGAGTGAGAAGCCCTAGAAACTTCCCATCCGACGGTCATACCGATGTTCTTCAAATCCTATACTTTCTAGTTCCTGTCCGGTTGCTATAGTATATTCTGAAACTTCGAAAAATGTTCCAGCCTCAATTTAATTTGTTGACGTTGAAGATGGAGTCTTCGATGGTGTCGCCCCAGGTGATGTAACCGGCGTTGAAGAAGCTGCTGCTTCCTGTACAGTGTACACCTTAGTGGTATTCACACCATCCTTCTCCGTCACATACGTGAACTGCGAGCTATCCGCCGACCATTCTCCAGAAATCCAATTCCCTACTAATGGATAAGAAGTCACTGCTATCCTATCGTCCACTGAACCTTCGGGTGAATTCTTATAAATAACAAGCTGTAATCCAGCAAACTCAACGGCATAATGCCCATCAGGGGAAGTCCAAGTCTGTACATTAGAATCATTAGAATCATTAGAAATGTTAAAACCCATAACGCCCATTCCGAAGTCATCAGAAGTCTTTAATGATTCCTCCGTAGGTGGCGCTGAATCAGCTGCGATCCTTTTATCTATAGAAGCAGGTTGATCCTTCTTATCCGCTTTGGGCTGATTATTACCGCCAGCACTAGTATCCGGAGTTTGAACTTTCGTTACAGTATCCGGCTTCGGCGTCATAATCTTCTCCGTAGGATTGGGCTTCACATTATTTGTTGGTTCTGGTATCGACCGTCCTCCAGATCCAGCATTAGTTTCTGTTGGAGAAGTCGGCATCGACGCAGGGTCTACCGGCCCCATCGCTCTATCTAATGCAGCGTTATCTTCATTCACATCAGGAGCAGCTGGTAGAGCCCCCGAATCCGTTCCGCTATTAGCAGGCGCAGCCTCATATGATTCAGCAGAAGTAGAGGTTTGCGATTCAATAGCCATATTATTAGCACTATCGCTGGTCGCTTTACTACTATCCTGCATCATTTGTTCTACCTCTGCCCCAGGCATTTTATCCGGCATATTAAAAATAGCGATCCCTAATATTACGGCAGCTGCGATAGCTCCAATGCCTGTCCGTGCTGCTATAGAGGTTCCCTTGGAAGGTTTACCACGGGAGCTTTCACGTGAAAATGGAACTACAACTGGTTCCTCGGTTCTCACAGCGCTTTGTTCACGGCTGCTTCGATCCAATTCTGCAAGCTGAGGTAAAATAGAGTCAACCAGACTAAACGGGGGTTTCACGTCTGGCAACTGCTCCAATTCTTTGGAGAGAAGTGTCAGCCGCTCAAAGACTTCCGCGCAGGAAGGACAATTATCGATATGACGGAACATCTCAACAATCTCATCTTGGCTCAAGTCTTGGTCTATATAGCGGTGCATCCATTCCATCACCTCCGCGCATTTCATCCCGATACACCACCTTTCTGGTACTCCTGAAGTCTATTCTGCAGCTGCTGTCTGGCCCTAAACAGATATGATTTCACTGTATTCAAAGGCAAATCCAGGCAGTCTGCAATCTCGTTGTAAGAAAAATCTTGTAAATAGCGCAGGACGATGACCGTCCGATGATGCTCGGGCAATTGATCAATCGCTTCACGTATATCCTCAGCTAAATAAGAGGATAGAACCTCACGTTCCACATTGTGTTTATCCTGAAACACCATTTCATGCTCATCAATAGAAACTGTAGGTTTAGTTCTTCTGAATTTATCAATGCAAATATTGGTAACGATTCGCTGAACCCACGTTTTGAACTGGGCCTTTTCCTCATATGAACCGATTTTGGTATAAACCCGGATCAAGGCCTCCTGAGATGCATCCAGCGCATCTTGTTCATTATGCAAAATGTAGAAGGCGGTTTTATATACATGCCCTTCAATTTCTCGCAATAGGGTGATTAGAGCGTCGCGATCGCCCGCTTGAGCGGCTCTGATGAGTCCCTGCTCCACCACGAAGGTTCCCCCTCTCTATGCAATCTTACTGACGCGCAAGACTGCGAATTTGTTGCAACCCTGTAATTAATATTTTTAGAATACCAAACTTTTCTTAGAACGTCATGTTAAGCCATCTTTTATAAAGCGCTATCGCACATTTCATAGCATTTCGCAGCCAATAATTCCTACTAAGCATACAGGGGAAACTTCAATCATTCAAATACTCTTTTGAATAACTTTATAACAAAAATGACACAAGTATAAACGCCTTCGGCATCCCAATAAGGCCGGCAAGCGTTTAGGTAAGAAATATCCCCCATTTCCAAAAGAAACGGCTTATCCTCCTGTCGGAAAAGAAGCCGTCAGTAAACAAGAAATAACCTTAGAATCGAGCACATAATTCTATTTATATAACACAATCTTGCAGAGCATGAACACTGCGTAGTTGTCCCTAGTTTCATCATCCACAACATACGCCTCTCCATTCTCAAAAATATGAGGGTTATTGTAATTCCTCTCTAATCTATAGATCTGGCCTTCAGTCACCTTACAACCATGGAATGCCGACGCAATTTCTACGTATTCCGCATCCTCTTCATCAGCTGCAAGATACAGCTTTTTATCATGATAAGCAGGCATATACTCACTCCCGGTCCGATAATAAACCATTCCAATTCGTAGACGTCAGTCAATCATCATAACTCTTCTACTTTATAGTTTATTGCCTTTGTCCTCATTCTATACTTTATGAATACATGTAATGTAAGAAAATCTGAATGTCTGAAAATATGTATATAAAAAAGGTTGTACGGCTGACATGCGTCAGCTATACAACCTTCAATAAATCTATCTATTCGAATTAAGAAAAAACAGAATTATATACCTTTTACCTCTTTAAATTTTGCCACATACTGAGCCGCAAGATCGGTAATCTGATCGTATCGACCATCCTTCGCAGGTGCAGTCAAATTACCCCCGATACCTACTGCTATACAGCCGTTGGCAATCCATTTTTCCATATTATTCAGATCCACGCCACCTGTTGGCATAATGTTCACATGCGGCATAGGGCCTTTAACCGCTTTCACATAATCCGGACCAAACGCACTGCCAGGGAACAGCTTAAGCACATCCACACCAAACTTCAATGCTTCCTTCATTTCATTTAATGTCATGCAGCCAGGCATGTACGGAATACCATAAAGATTACACATTTTAGCTGTCTCTGCTTCAAAAGAGGGACTGACCACAAATTCCGAGCCTGCAAGAATGGCTATTCTCGCCGTTAATGGATCAAGTACAGTTCCTGCTCCAATCACTGCGCGATCTCCGTACTCCGCTACCAATCGTTTAATCGCCACATCCGCATCCGGAGTAGTAAAAGTTACCTCAATATTATTCAAACCGCCTTCGATACAAGCAACGGACATTTTAAAAGCTTCCTCAGCACTATCAGCACGAATAACGGCTACAACTCCAACGGACGCCACATTCTGCAATACTTTCATTTTCTTCATCAGTAGACTCCCTTTCTTCTTGGTACGATCATAGATGAATATGAAATACTAATTTAGATAAACTTTTTTATTAAATTTACTAATCAAAATGATATAATCTATAATCAGATAGTAATAACAATACGGTTAACAGTCAATACATTTTTATGATTATAGAGATATTAATTTATCAAATTGACCAATAAACACTTGTTTTATAAGGATTTATTGGTCAATTGTTTTCTTTTATCCAAAATACCTTTCGGATTAAAAATCATTCTTTTATTGTACAAAACCGATTTATGTGATAATTTCAAATTATACATCATTATACTGGGATAAATTCATTACCCTAGGAGGAACTCAAATGAGTAAACAGTTGGATGCCGTCACTTTCGGGGAGCCGATGGCGATGTTTTATGCGAATGAAACGGGTCCCCTGCATGAAGTATTTTCGTTCTCCAAAGCGTTGGCAGGTGCCGAGAGCAATGTAGCTACAGGCTTATCGCGCTTAAATCATCCTACAGGTTATGTTACGAAGCTTGGTGAAGATAACTTTGGTCATTTCATTGCTCAAGCAATGAAGAAAGAGAACATTGATACCACCAACATTACTTTTACTAAAGAAAATTCAACGGGTATGTTAATCAAATCAAAGGTTGTTACAGGCGATCCTAAAGTCGAATACTTCCGCAAAAATTCCGCAGCCTCCAAGCTTAGTCTGGTTGATTTTGACGAGGCATACTTTAATGCTGCAGGACATTTACACGTAACAAGTATCTCCGCCGCCTTATCCAAGAGCTGTCATGAATTCTCTGTTCATGCTATGGAGTTTATGAAGCGACAAGGAAAGACGGTCTCTCTCGATCCAAATCTGCGCCCTAGCTTATGGCCGGATACAGAAACGATGGTGAAGACGATCAATGATCTGGCTACACGCTGTGATTGGTTCCTTCCAGGACTCGGTGAAGGCAAGATTCTTACAGGTCTAAGTACGCCAGAAGAGATTGCGGACTATTATCTGGCGCGTGGCGTCAGCTTAGTCGTCATCAAGCTCGGACCTGAAGGCGCTTACTATAAATCCGCTGAAGGAGAAGGTTATGTAGACGGGTTTAAGGTAGAGCAGGTCGTTGATACCGTAGGTGCAGGTGATGGGTTTGCCGTTGGTGTAATCAGTGCGATGCTGGAAAAGCTTCCGATTGCTGAGGCCGTCAAACGTGGCAATGCGATCGGTGCGTTAGCCGTTATGTCACCTGGCGATATGGATGGACTTCCGACCCGTGAGGAGCTTGCGAAGTTTATGCAGCAGGAGGTTTAAGCACATAGATTTGAGTCAGCTTTCGCAACATAATCTCAGTAAACTTCTGTAATTCTCATAAATAGCTGAATACAACCAAATCTACACAACATAGCTGTACTCTATACAACTATATCGAGTCAAAATCGTTTTTTCTCGGCTTTAATTGCACTTTATACATTTAAAAACCAGGTGAACATCGCTGTCAGCAATTTCCCGCAGAAATAACTGCACAAAATACAATTAAACTCTCAATCCAGGAAGCACAAACTAAAATAGTTGCAGAAAGTACAATTAACCACAAGATGAAACAACAACGTTACAGCCTTATAGTCTAGCAGCTCTGGAGTTTTATTATTAAAAAATGCCGTCTCACAGTTGATCTGTGGAACGGCATTTTTTTGTGCTTCTATAGCTTGTAGTCAGTTATATAACTTCACAGACTGTCCTTGTTGCAAGGTCGGCGGAAAACGATAAGTGATAGGAACAGAAGCACCTTTATCCTCGATACAAGAGAGTGTAATCTTAGCAGCTTGCATGCCCATTTCGTAAGCAGGCTGACGAATTGTTGTAATGACCGGATTATAAATTTGCGCGAACTCCGCATCATCTATACCGATGACAGACAATTGTTCCGGAATAGCGATGGCATTTCGATTCGCATATTTCAAAATCTCTGCTAGCGTAATATCATTCGTAGCCAATAGTGCTGTCGGAGGGTCCGGCAACGCTAAAAGGCGCTTCAGTCCTGTAGCTAATTCTTCTTTTGGCACACTACAAATATACTCCTCACGCAGCGTTAGGCCCGCTTCTTCCATCGCTTTTTTATAACCACTGATCCGCTCTTTACGAGGGGTAATCGCATGCTCCCCTAGCGGCAGGGTGACCAGAGCAATTCGCTCATGGCCTTGCTGTGTAAGCTGTCCCACACCTATCTTGGCCGCCATTTCATTGTCGAGCAGCAAACTCTGCGTAGTGATTCCATCTACCAGACGATCCATAAACACTAACGGAAAATCAGCCTCTATTAGTCGGCTGTATGCAGATGGATTGTTCCCCGTCGGAAAAATAATCAAACCGTCCACCTGGCGGGCAACTAAGGTTTCGACGTACTTGCTTTCTTTTTCCGCATTCTCATCGGCATTGCATATGATTACTTGGATTCCGTGTTGCTGCAGCTCGTTCTCGATCGCCCGGATACATTGAATAGACAGCGAATAATCGATATTAGCAACGATGATTCCGACCATATGCGTCCGATTCTGTTTCAGACTGCGCGCAAGTCCATTCGGTTGATAATTGAGCTCCTCAATCACAGCCTCGATCCGGTTTTTCGTCGCTTCACTCATATATTTAAAACGTTTGTTCAAAAATTGGGAGACCGTACTCTTCGACACTCCCGCTTTTTGAGCCACATCATCAATTGTTAACTTCTTCATCACTTCGGCTCCACTCTTCTCAAAAGAAAATTACTTTATCAAAAAGTATAGCTTTTATTGGTTGAATTATCTACTAAGGAGTATTGTTCATAAAATCCATATAAAGCTTATTTTGTTGCTCTTCCGATAAAAAAGCCCAATTCTCATCCAGCCACCCCAATCCAGCTTTCATAAGAATATCCGCTTTACGTTGTTCCCCGCCCACTTTATAATCCATGATTAGTGTTTCTCCCTTAATCTCTTTAAACCCAATTGCTATAGCAGATGTTGGAATGCTCATGGTCTCCAAATCATAAAGTACGGTTTTCTCTTTGTACTTTTTATCCCCTGCATATTCTAAGTAACTAAGTACGAGCTGCTCATGCTCCTTATCAACAGCAATGATTGACTTGTAATCTAATAGTGTATCATCAAAGGATTTAAGCGTGATCGGTACCACAGTTTCCCCTGCCGCTGCTTTTTTAACATTAAGCATTGAAAATTCACCATCCTCATACATACCTACACCAAGAGTCTTTTTGTAAGAAGTTAACAGGACATAATCTCCCGCTCCAAAAACCCCACTCAAATATTGATAAGTACTTGCCCCTCCCGCATAAAGAGGAAAAGTATATATCCTAGTAGCCGAAGAAGCCGATAGCTCCGTCTGGTCCTTCGAGCTCAGGTAAAGGGTGAACGGCTCTGTAGGATGTGTGTACTTTGGCTTCTTGTAGTCAACCATCGGGGGTGGCGGCGACCAAAGGATTCCCGCTGTTGTCTCCACGGCATATGCTTTAGTCTTATCTCTGCTCATTGGCAAAGGCATGTAGTATTTCTTACCGCTAATCTCAAACTCTGCTGGGCTTGTCGGAGGCTCTGACGCTTTGTCATTAGTAACAGGAGTAGAAGAAGGCAGTATCGCTGCGGCTTGTGACTGCACCGATGAAGATTGGACTGGACCCTGACTCTTCCATGCACCTATAGGCAAGTTAAGTGCACCAATCAACAAAATCATAGCCACACTGGTCAGTAGCAAACTTTTGTTTATTCGATAACGTCTGTGATTTTTATTTTTAAGCGTAGCAGCCTGTTCGATCTGAATCATCAGCTCAGGTGTAAAGCCATCTTCAATAAAAGGTTTTTTGCCTGCTTGCGCATACCAATCATTCTGTCCGATCATCACCGGGTTACTGTCATCAGCTTTGCCTCTCATTCTCTCTCCTCCTTCTGGATGGCTTGCTTAACCTTCTCCCTCGCTCGCGCGAGTCGAGATTTCACAGTCCCCTGAGCTATATTCAGCAAATCAGACATTTCGGCAATCGATAGTCCATGCTGAATATCCAGTACAAGCACCTCTCTGTTCTTATCTGGTAGGTTCATAATCATTTCCCAGATTCGGTTCGCATACTGATTTCCGAGCGCTTCTCTTTCCGCAGACGGAGCATTTACAGTAACAGGTTGATCTCCAAATGGTATGAATCTGCGCCAAAAGCTATTTTTACTCCAGCTAAAGGCTGTATTTCTAGTAATCGTGAGTAGCCAAGTCTTCATCGACGATTGTCCCCGGTACTTCCCCACATTTTTATATGCCTTCAAAAACACTTCTTGGCTAATATCATTCGCCTGCTCCCGGCTTCTGTTAAGAAAAAAGCATAATTCCACACATCCGAGCCATACTCCTCCATCATTTCCCGCAAGGTCATTTCGGACGCATACGCTTCTGCATATGGCATATCTTCGCTTAGCATGTTTCGTCTCACCCCTTGCCTAATAAGACTTTCCAAACTTGAAAAAGTTCCCTTTAAAATAAATAATTAGGTCATATATTACTTAACAGCATAATCTCTATATCTGTCTTTTAAAAAGCACCACCGATGAACGTTTAAACGTCATCAGTGGTGCTCGCGTGTCGGATTGGAGAGCTGAATATATCTAGAGAAATAGGCGTTCCCCTCATTTTGAGTGTACAAAGTACAACAAAATGAAGATCCAGCTATCTTGGATTGCGTTCTATTGCACAAATTGCAATGCCTCCACCAACTTATATCGCACTTCAACCCCCTCAGCCCGCACCCGCATTTGTATCTCCCCCTGCTGATCCGTCCGGAATATAGATGCTTGGTTATCTCGCAATCGCTCCAACACCTCAGCTTTCGGGTGACCATACAGATTATTGACACCCGCAGAAATCACCGCTGCTGCAGGCTGCCAGAAGTCAAGCCAAGCTTCGCCAGAGGATGTCTTGCTCCCATGATGAGCCACCTTCAGCACATCAATGAAAGGTCCAGCGCTGATCCCCTTTTGCTTGGCCTGCTCTACAATCTCTTCCTCGGCTTCCAGATCCATATCTCCGGTGAATAGAAAGTTTCTACCATTCATCTCTAAGCGAAAAGCTACCGAATCGTGGTTCTGTTCTTCCAGTAGAGGAATGCCATTCTGATAAGGAGTACCCGACGCTTCTCCATCCCTTCCCTCCGGCCATAAAAAGGACAGCTCCGCCTGATCATCCGGGGAAAGGGTCATTCCTTGATGCACAGCATACAACTGAACATCCCTCTCTAGTGCAGTCCTCATCATCCCCATATAAAACTCGCGATCAACTAACGTTCCATTAAAAAGCAACGCCGAAACCGGAATCTCTTCCAACACAGCTTGGAGTCCTCCGGCATGATCCTGATCTCCATGTGTCAAAATAATCGCATCTAAACGGTGGATACCACGTTTTTTCAGCAGAGGCACCAGCACTTTAGCGCCAACCTCGAATGGACTTCGGCGAACGCGCCACTCTTCTTTTTGACCAAAGTTTAAGGTTCCACCACCGTCCACTAGAATATGTGCTCCGCTCGGTGTAGTGATGAGAATGCTGTCGCCTTGTCCAATATCCAGATAACTAATTGTACCTCTACCAGCTTGACCATCCGACTGATAACCCCTATACAGCAACATCCCCAGTCCAACCGCCAATAGTAGAACAATCGCTCCGCTCCAGCGTCCAACCTTAGAAGCACCAACAGCAAGCTGTGCATTCCCCACTCTCCCAAACCCACCGTGACTGTTCACAGATAAACCAGCCTCCGCTAAAGGTCTCGTCTCATCCTCCATATATTGAGGTGCAGAACGAGCTTCCTTTCCTAGCTTGGCAACATACAGCAGACCATACAACAAAACATAGTACACCCCGATCCACAGCAGTGAAGGCGAGCCCCAAATCAGTACTCCACCGGTAAATTTGTTGATCCATTCCACTGCGTAGAAAGTAAAGTTATTCAGCAGCTCCGTAACATGCGCCAGTACGTTTGCAGCATCTTCCCACAGTCGTCCAAGCAGTAGCGCAAGCGTCCCTAGCGGCAATACTACAAAGGTAATAAAAGGTACAAAGACCAAATTGGCGACAAAGGACAGTAGCGAAAACTGATTAAAATAATAAATCGTGAGCGGGAAAGAAACTAATTGGGCCACTAACGTCACAGAGACCGCACCTTTAAGCCAGCGTGGCAGTATGCTCAAAAGAGGATTCATAAGCGGAACGTAGACCATCAAACCCAGGGTCACCAGAAAAGACAACTGGAAGCTGACACTGAGCAGCATATAAGGATTCCAGATCAACATAACCAGTGCCGATGCCGCCAAAATATTCAGTCCATCCTTCAACATTCCAACTCTTGCAGCGAGCAAGGCAATCATACTCATCAGCCCCGCACGCACAATGGACGGACCCGCACCAGACAAGAGGACGTATACCGGAACGAGTAAGAAAGTGAGCGTTAGTGCGGTCTCTTTTGTCAGGCGTAAGCGTCTGAACAGAAATAAAAGAACGCCTACATACACCGCTACATGCATACCTGAAATAGCGAGAATATGCGTCAAACCGAGCTGGGAGAACTGCTTAAAGGTATCCGGATCGAGATCATCCTGCATCCCAATGATTAAGCCCTTCATGTACCCAGAGTGGCGTCCTTGAAAAAGATGGTCCAGCTCAGCACCAAGGGCCGTTCGCGCGCTGTCATTTAAGCGAAGAATCGTTAACGGACTCCATGAATCTGGCACGGTTACCCTTACATTTTCCGCTCCCTGCCCCTTCAATAGCCAATGAATCTTCTTCGTATGTAAATAGGTACGATAATCGAAGCCTCCAAAATTACGCGCTACTACCGGCTCTTCCAGCACGCCATTAAGCAGTACCTCATCCCCTCTTCGCCACTCCGCAGCGACAGCAATTTCTTGCTCAGCCAGAAGTTTGATCTGAACTGCGATTAACTCCCCTTGCATCTTGCTATCCTGTCCATCCAAAGGATCAGATGAATAATCATCTCCGTCTACAAGCAGGTTCATATGTGAGAGCTTCATTATAAAATCAACCCGATCCCCATCCCGTTCCACGACGGAAATGATCGTGCCTCTAGCTTCCACGGGACTGCCATTCAGCTCTGCAATCGTGCTACCCAGCGCTTCAGGAATTCCGCTAATATTGCGAGCTTCGTTCCACTCCCAATATCCAGCCGCTAAAGAAATGGATAAACACAACACGGCTATGTATTTCCAACTTACTGTTCCCCACACCCTCAGACTCACCAGTAAAAGTATTAATCCAGCCCATGCTAACAGCAGTCCGTTCCCTGAGCTTAAGCAAGCCGCTGCGCTTCCAGCCACCCAACATACTGTAAAGCTTAACAAGGGTCTTTCCTTCACGCGCCCATCCCCCTTTCACAATACTGGATACAAAAAAAGAACCTCTACATACGCCATAAAAGCGCACGAGAGGTTCTTCCTCAAGTCATCTTATTAAATTAGTGTTGTACAGATCAGCTACTCTGACACTTTGATCATCGTTTCACTTGGCGGCTCATAGTTCTCCAATTGACGAAATATGATACCCTTGGCAGCCATCATCGCTTCAACCTTTTCCATATCCTTACGGTAAGGTCGGTAATACACGATTTCCACGATACCACTGTTCGCCAGCATATTGGCGCAGGTCCAGCAAGGCTCATCTGTCACATAGACGGTACTGCCTTCCCGATCGATTCGGTCTGTAAATAGCAAAAGATTCTGTTCCGCATGAATCGTGCGAATACAGCGCTGTTTCTTCACCATTGTCTCTACGCCATCCACGATTTCCATTTCATATTGCTCCGAGAGCATACAGCCTGCCTCTGAACAATCAGGTACGCCCATTGGCGCCCCGTTGTACGCTGTTCCTAGCAACTTCTTGCCTTGTACCAGCACAGCACCCACATGTCGGCGATTACAGCGTGAACGAGTTGAGACCATGCAGGCAATGTCCATGAAATAAGTATCCCAGTCTTTACGATAAGCAGCAGTCATAATCAATCTCCATATCCTTCTAAATAGTTGTTAACTATTGTAGCACAACCCCGCAAGTATTCACTAGGACAACGGTTGTAGCACATTCAACAGTACCTTCAATACCCTTTTATCTTCAAAATATTACTAAAGGCTTTAGCTTTTCCAGCATTTTGGGCCCGATCCCCTTCACCTTCCCCAAATCTGACAGACTACGAAAAGCCCCTTCACGGTTGCGGTATTCGATTATAGTCTGGGCCTTCTTCTCTCCGATGCCCGGAAGATCCATCAGCTCCTTAGCACCCGCAGTGTTCACATTTATTTTACCTTCCTGCGAAGCGACTGACGTGGTAACCTCAAGCGCCTCCAAAGCATTCTCTCCAGTAACTGTTGTCCCTTTTTCATCTACTGGAGTCGGGACAGTATGATCTACTTGTGCAGTATCCTTCAACTTCTGAGCAGCATCAGACTTATCACTAACTTCAGCCTTTCCAGCACTATCAGTTTTTCCAGAAGCATCAGTCTTCCCAATAGCTTCGGCTCCCACTGTAACTTTCCCAGCACTTTGCTTATCTACCTTCGTCTGCTGGCCTCCCACTTTGCCCTCTGTAGCCGAAGCTTCACCTGGCTCAGCGACTCCAATCGCCTGTTCCATGCTTGCATTCAAGGTTTCCCATCCGGCAATGCCGGAATCCCCCTTGCTCCCTGCAGACCATAGCAACCCACCACCCAGTAGAGCTACAACCACTCCGAGCACTATATTCCCTTTATTCAAAATGCGCTCCCCCTCACGAAAATTCGTCCTATACTTTTTTGTGAATCTTCATACATTCCTTTAATTGGAATTCCCTTTAATAATTCATACAAAACCTGTCATTTGTCCAAGGCTATCCTGCATACATATAACGAAGAGAATTCATGTCAGTTAGTAAAAAGCAATGCTAGAAAGGAGGAACCACAGGTGAAAGTAGGATTTATCGGAACAGGCAGCATGGGCAGCCTGCTGATCGACGCCTTTCTTTCTTCCGGAGCGCTAGAACCGTGTGATGTGCTTGCCAGCAACCGCAGCCTGAATAAGCTGCTGGAGCTTGAGAAGCGTCACCCCGGCATTTCCATTTGCGGAAGAAATAGGGAGACAGCGTTAGGAAGTGATATCGTTTTTTTATGCGTAAAGCCACTTGAATTTAAAACATTAACAGATGAGATCGGCTCATGTCTCCGGAGTGAGCAAATTGTCGTATCCATTACAAGTCCAGTTCAATTGCATCATCTGGAATCCGCTTTGCCGTCCAAAATTGCCAAGATCATCCCAAGCATTACGCACTGCGTCAAGAGTGGGACTTCACTGTGCATATTTGGCAGCAGGCTTAATAAAGAAGACAGGCTTGTACTGCTACAGCTATTGTCTTTCATAGGTGTTCCCTTAGAAATCCAAGAAGCACATACCCGAATCGCTTCTGATTTCTCCAGCTGTGGACCTGCGTTCTTAAGCTATTTCATTGAGCGCTGGATAGAAGCAGCCGTTGAGGCCACTGGAATTGAAGAGACATTAATCAGCCGACTCGCTGGTGAAATGCTGCTTGGAACAGGCAAATTACTGACAGAAGGGGAGTTTACCCCGCAAGAGCTTCAAGAACGGGTCGCTGTTCGCGGTGGCATTACTGCAGAAGCGTTAAGCCACTTACGTACCAGTCTAGATGGTGTATTTGAACGCCTCATCACGACAACGCATGATAAATATGATGAGGATGTTATTAAGCTTGATGAGCTATTCGGACACGACACTATTAATCAGGGTCCTAAAGAACGTTAGAACAACAAAGCCCGCAGCACGGATTTCTCCGATGCTGCGGGCAGAATTGCGTTCTTCGCTTAACCCACTACAATATTTACAAGCTTGCCAGGAACCGCAATAATCTTGCGTACGGTTTTACCTTCTACAGCTGCACTCACATTAGGAAGTGACAGCGCATGAGCTTGCATTTCTTCCTGACCCATATCCAGCGGAATCAGGGCGCGTTGTACGATTTTACCATTAACTTGAATAACGATTTCAACCTCAGCATCGACTGTCCATGCTTCATCATAAGCTGGCCAAGCCACGTAGCTGATGCTTCCTTCATGACCAAGCAGTTGCCACAGCTCTTCAGCAATATGCGGCGCCAGTGGTGACAACATTTGCACAAAGTGTTCGGCAGCTTCATGGGACAAGGTTTCTTGCTTGTAGGCATCGTTAATGAAAATCATCAACTGGCTAATCGCCGTATTGAAACGCAGATGTTCGAAATCCTCAGTGACTTTCTTAATCGTTTTGTGCCAAGTACGTTTGAACTCTTCCGTACCGCCATCTGCTGTGATTTTGGCATTGAGCTTACCTTCCTCATTCACGAACAGGCGCCATACACGGGACAAGAACCGGTGAACCCCTTCAACACCCTTTTCATTCCAAGGTTTGGTTGCTTCCAGAGGGCCCATAAACATTTCATAGACACGCAGTGTATCCGCACCGAAAGCTTCAACAATTTCATCTGGGTTGATGACATTTCCGCGTGATTTACTCATTTTTTCATTATTATTTCCAAGAATCATGCCTTGGTTAACCAGCTTATGGAACGGTTCTTTCGTTTCCACTACGCCGATATCATAAAGCACCTTGTGCCAGAAACGTGCATAGAGCAAGTGAAGTACGGCATGCTCCGCTCCGCCAATGTACAGATCCACTGGAAGCCATGCTTTTTGCTTCTCAGGTGAGCACAGCTCTTGATCATTTTTCGGATCGATATAACGCAGGTAATACCAGCAGCTACCCGCCCATTGCGGCATGGTATTCGTCTCACGGCGAGCCTTCATGCCAGTCTCAGGATCTA
>Ga0153923_100034_pt1 | contig 81450 bp, 86 predicted proteins | sample TSNJ007MetaG_FD_104682 | JGI IMG/M metagenome (GOLD analysis project Ga0153923, IMG submission 104682) | Attine ant fungus gardens microbial communities from New Jersey, USA - TSNJ007 MetaG | ecosystem: Host-associated > Fungi > Mycelium > Unclassified | place: USA: New Jersey, Brendon T. Byrne...
ATAAATGGACAAAAATGGATAGTTCTTTCTATCCAGAAAAAGGTGAATTCGATTGGTGATTAGTTATTTCGTATGACTTTTCACTATAAGTCTGATTCCAATGTTCCATGGATCTTTGAATGTAGGGGCTCCATTCTCTTCAACAACGGTGTAACCCGCCTGCTTAACACGCTCCACTACAGACGTACGCTCCTCTTCATTCGGAAGAAGTAAGGTGAAATAATCAATTCCTACTGCATCAGCAGGTGCCACAGGTGCGCCTTGCCCTGCCCATATATTCAATCCAATGTGGTGATGATACCCACCTGCTGAGATAAACATTGCCGCACTGCCATAATTAGCTACTAGATCAAAACCAAGCAAACCAACGTAGAACTCCTTCGCCTTAGTTAAATTACCCACATGAAAGTGTACATGTCCGATCACCGTTCCAGCTGGCAGCCCGTTCCATTGTAAACCTTCAGAAGCCGCCAACAAACCATCTACATCCACTGGGTCCGTTGTCATCATTACATGCCCTTCCGCATCATACTTCCATGTATTCCTAGGACGATCTCTATAAATTTCGATTCCGTTGTTATCCGGGTCCTGAATATACAGTGCTTCACTCACCAAATGATCTCCCTGACCCACTTCAATTCCCAACGCGATCAAATTGCGTACAACGAGTCCCAAGCTAGGACGATCCGGAACAAGGATAGCAAAATGATACAATCCAGCCACTGAGTTCGGACGAAGAACCTTTGCATTCTCAATCTCCCGCAGAATCAATAACACATTATGACCGTCAGCAGTCATTTCCACCTCACGGCCAGATTGCCGCAAGACACTTAACCCCACCACGTTCTGATAAAAGGTGAGCGAACGCTCTAAATTACTTACTCTAATTTGTACCAGACCAATCTCTACGTCCGGATGAAGTGTTGTTTTAGTTGTCATTATATTTCCTCCCACTATTCCTGTAACTTGATCAGTTACAAATTAACTATCTTTAGTATAGTTACCTTCTATATGTTTGTCAATTACCAACAAAAAAATCATGCTGACTGATTCACAGCCAAACATGATTCATAAGAACACCTCATCCTTAGGAGTGCCATTCCTGTAAATATTCAGATACACTGGATTCAAGAAGTCCAATTAAGTCTTCATCCATATACTTATAATCATCTGATATATTCAAACAAATTATTCTTTTGCCGATTACACCGTCTCTGAATTTATCTTGAATTCTTCGAACATGCTTCTTCTCCATCACAAAAATAACATCCGCCCAGCCCACATGTCCTTCAGAAAGTTTGATTCTGGCATGATCCTCTGTTCCAGCAGATCTCACTTCATGACCATCAATTCCTTGAAATATCTTCTCCGCAGTTAAACTCCGCCAGCGATTCTGGCTGCAGACAAACAGTAGTTTAATAGAGAGCACCTTCCTTATCCGATTAATACCTTATTTCGTTTGTCGGTTTAGATAAACCCTCCTATTTAAGGAGGCATCCGAAACCCATGTTGTTAATAAGTCTTTGTTAAAAAGATATTCATTACCAACTCTGATATAAGGGAACATAGTCCCTTCAAAAATGCCCGATCTACTTAAATTCTCATGCTCCGTTTTAATAATATTCATCACTTGATCTTCAGTCAGATTTAAGTATAAGGCCGTCTCTTTAATATCCATCAAAAGCTTATCTGCCGTTACTATGGATGGAGTCTGGTCTTGATCAACTTCCAACTCTTTATCGCCATTAGTTATTGAACATCCAATAATAAATGAAATCCCTAGAATAAGACTCGCCACGATAATTGAGATTTGATTAGACTTCATTGATCACCTCCACCGTACACTTCATAAAGAGGTCTGTAGCTTGGGTGTTCTTCGATTTGCGCAACTACAACACCTGGCTCCGAGTCCACCACACGGTAGGCTTTAGCTTCTTCTCTGGTCGACATCACCTTATATTCATTATCCTTGTAGATGATGGCACAATTATTATCCACTGCGATTCCGAGTAAACCTCCGTCTTTTACCATACGCGAAAAATCCTCAACCCGAATATCCTCATTATAATGCGGACAATGAATACCTGGCAGAATCCCCATCGCTTCAAGCTTAATATACTGCCAGTTCCCTTGGTCGTCGAACGCTTCAGAGTCACTATGCCCATATTCAAACCAGCAAATGGAACCTGCACTCAGCCCTGCCAAAATAGTCCCCGAGTTGTACGCTTCTTTTAGAAGAGCATCTACGCCGGTATTTTTCCAAATCTCCAGCATCTTTCGGGTATTACCACCACCAACATAAATCAGATCAGCGGATATAATTAACTCTGCGATTTCTTCATGGGTATAGGTTTGGCTCACAAGCAATAAATGACTTGTTTCACATCCTAGAATCTCGCCGTACACTTTGTTGAACGTATCACAATAACCTGTTGCATCACTACTAGCTGTTGGAATAAATAACGCTTTCGGATTAACTTTCTGGGTTAACTTCACAACTTCACGATCCATTTCAAGCGTTTCTAAATCGATTAGCTCTCCCCCACCGATTACCACAATAGTCCCCATAATCTCCCCTACTTTCACTAGGATCTGTTTTCTCCCTTTCCGTATTCCTCTGCAAGAATGCTGTAAATCTCCAAATCAATGAGCCCTTTACCTGACCATACATGGGCTTGTCTTAACGTCCCCTCTTTCAGAAAGCCACTTTTCAAAAGGACCCGCTTGGACCGCTCATTAAAAGGCATGACTTCAGCTTGGATTCGATTGACCTCTGCCGTCTCAAATAAATATTTTTTCACCATTTCAACGGCCTGAGTTGCAATCCCTTTCCCCCAATAAGACTCCGCCAAAAAATAACCAATCGTGACCATATCCACTTTTTGATTAAAATCCATAGCTTCGATGATACCTAGCAGTATGTACGGATTATTTTTACGGAAAATTCCCCACTTCACTCTTAACCCTTTATTAAAATCACGTTCGAAATGTCCGATCATATTCTTTACTGTATCTTTATTATGTTTCGGGATAATTCCGCAGTACTCAAACACTTGATCATTGCTATAAATTCCAAATACCTCTTCAAGGTTACTAACTTCAATTTTTTTCAGTGTTAGTTGTTCGGTTTCTAAAGTAGGGAATTGCTCAAATACATGACTAAGCTTCAATTCGTTCCCTCCGTTACTTTTTGATGTTGTGAATCAAGGTTACCGCTCGAAAGCTCATCTTCTATCCCCGCGCATTCCCTCTATACTGCGCAGTTCTAAGCTCTCGAATATAGGGCTCTGTAGCTGGCATAACCGCATCTATGGCTTGTTGAATGGCTAACTCAATATCATAAGGAACTCTTACAAATTGTATATTCAAAGATGCTGTTGTCAGGCCTCCATACTCCCCCTCCAAAATCACATAAGATGCCTGAGTGACATCTAGAGGATTCCCCACACTGCCAACATTAAATAAAGTCTTCCCTTCTAAATGTTGTATAAAAGCATTGTGAATGTCCCCATAACCTACGATATCCGCTTGTCGCTTCTCCTGGCAGAGATCAGAACAACCAAACATAGACAGCCGCTTCTCATAATCGTCCCAAGGCTGAATCCGTTCATAGTAGCTTCGCGGTGAAGCATGAAATAAACGGATAAACTTACCACTCATCATAAACTCAATCGAGAACGGTAATGTACCTAAATAAGCGAGGCGGTCTTTACCTAACAAATTCCGACTCCACCGGGCCATTTCAAAGTCAACATCCTGATTCATTAAATCATCCCAGTTTCCCATAACACTGATTTCACAATTGTTCTTAATGATATCAACGGCTAGATCTGAATTTGGTCCTTTACCAACAATATCACCTAGGCAAAATATCCTGCTAATTCCACGCTGCTTAATATCCTCTAATACGGCTGTCAAAGCCGGGATATTTCCATGAATATCTGAGATTAATGCGATTTGTTCCACTGTAAATCCTCCGTTCATTTTCCACTTCAGCATATTAGAGTTTCCCTATATGAAGTATTATCTGTTTTATGCCTTCTAAATACAGATTCTATGATTACGCCCTACTTCCCTTCTTTAAGTCACTACTCTCCTGACCCGAGCCATTCGGAGCCTCTTAATATGTTTCCAATAAAAAAAGACCACAATCACGTTAGCACATGTTGTGGTCTTCATTCTACGTTGCGATATGGAGTGGTTATATTTCAGGCATTTCATTCACAATCTGCTCCAAAGTAACCTCCTGAAGGACATTCTCCATCGCCTTTTGCGCGAGCGAGAATACCGGCACAATGGCGCTGGCTATATTTTTGCCGACTGGGCAATCGGGGTTAGGGTGCTCATGAACCGAGAACAACGAATCCTCCTCCACCGCGTTTACTGCCTTGTAAATCTGAAGTAGTGTAATCTCAGCGCTACTACGTGAAAGTGAGGCTCCTGCGACTCCAGGGCGGGCTGTTACCAGTCCTGCTTTTTGCAGCATACTCGTTAGCCGGCGGATAACTACAGGGTTGGTGTTCACACTACCAGCTATCCACTCCGAGGTACTCTTCCCCTCTTTATTACTGTCGATTAACGTTAATATATGAATGGCTACCGCAAATCGGGTGCTGATGTTCACTATAAATCTCTCCTTTTGCCATACTACCGGGCTAGCAACAAGTGCATTAATCAGATGCAACAATAATAGTTACATTTTATGCATTTGTCAAACACTTAAGGAGATGCACTTCAGGATCTTAATTAGTGAATATTATGCTTTTTGAAATTACCACCCTTAACTTCTGCTACATCATATACTACAACAAAAGCGTTAGGGTCAATTTCATGAATGATTTCCTTGATTTTGCTTTCTTCCAGACGGTTAATTACACAGGTAATTTCTTTGAATTGTTCATTAGAGTAACCACCGTATGCATCAGTATAGGTTGCCCCACGTCCCAATCGGTCACGAATCGTTTCCACCATAATTTCCGGTTGAACGGTGATGATTTTGAAAGTTTTAGATCCGCTCAAACCTTCCTCAACGATATGAATCACTTTAGAAGCAATAAAATAAGCAAGTGCGGATAGAATCGCCCCTTGTAGACCAAATGCAGTTGAAACAACAATAAAGACAAACATGTTTAGGAATAAGATTAGATCACTTGTCCCAAAAGGTATTTTTCGTGAAAGCAATACAGCCAACATGTCGATCCCATCTAACGCTCCACCATTACGTAACGCTAAGCCCATACCAAAACCGATAATAATCCCGCCTACAACAGTAATTAATAATGTATCTCCTTCAATAATCGTTGGCACATGGTGCATAAGGCTTGTACCAATGGCTAATGAAGCAATACCGATAATGGAATAAATAGCAAAGCTTTTACCAATTTGCTTATACCCTAACCAAACAAATGGGATGTTAATTATAACAATTAGCAGCCCTAACGGTAATCCAAACAGCTGTGAGCCAACGATACTTAGGCCTGTTACACCACCATCTGAAACGTTGTTAGGTATTAATACGGATTCCAGGCCATATGAAGTTATAAGTGCCCCTATAATAATTAATATGACTTTTGAAAATATCTTCAGCTTATTTGATTTTTGATGCTGTCTTATTCCATGCATTCCATTTCCCCACTTCAAATTAGTTTTTTATATCACTGCAAGTGAAAAACATCCACTGGACAAAAGCCGACAAAAAACAGTCTATAATAAATGTCACCACTTTGGCAAATCAGACGCCGCTAGTATGATATCTATTATTTTACCCATATGACTTAAAATAATCTTATCGTTCCATAAAAAATGAAAAAACCAGACTACGAAAATTCGTAATCTGGTACTCTTCTCTATCACACCTTCAAGTATTCGTTATATAATTCCTCAAAAGTATCGTATCGTTCAACTTTCCTTCCCACCTTATTATATTCTTCCAGATATTCATCCATGACCTGCAGGAACTGCTCTTTAAATAAATGCAGATGATCTGAATCAAAATACTGCATAATATCAAACTTTTTTGTTCCCCTTGATTCTGTCATTTCATCAAGAAAATTTTGTGTGCCCATGGCTGCATAATAAGCATAAGATTTATCATTTAATTCCACACTTGCTATAACCTTATTGCGGCAGTTACACCATAATTCCTCAAAGGTGCCACCAAGATTATCATAGGTTGGGACAGGCTGAATCACAAAATCCTTATACATTTTATTATATAAATCATTGACGCTTTCTAAAAATCTATATGATGCACTTCTGATTTCAACGATAGTCTTCGCATCGATCACAGCCATATATATATTTTCAAAATCATCAGGAACATAACGATACGTAGCTATTTCCTCCAGATATCTCTTAAGTCCCCTTTTAAAATAAGTATTGTTCAAATGTGTTAGAGCATTTACCGAATTGTATACAACTTCGCATGAAGCATACCTCACTGCTCCGATATCTTCAGAAAGTAATGTATTCGTATATTCTTGTTTTGCTATGTCTATATTCTTTTTCGCTCTACTAATACATTCACTCCCTATAGGCTTAGCCAAAGCATCGAGAGCTCTTTGTTTATATAAGTTTAGCTTTTCCAGATATTCGGGTTTCGCACAATATAACAGCTCTAAATCTATCAGACACGAAATCATTGGGCTCTCAAGATTCGCTTGATCTTCTATCCTTGTTTCCCATGGCGTACAATAGATGTCGTATCCAACATCCTCCAGAATAAAACACGAAGATATCCCCCAGCCTTGGGCCGTGTTATTAATTATAATTAGATCAAGATCGCTTTTTTCATGAAAATCTCCGGTACTGAAAGAACCTGTAAGCCCAATGATTGCAATGTCATCAGGAAAATCTCTCTTAGCACGTTCAATAACCATACTAATAAGTCTGTCATTTTTATTTAGAATTTTTTGTCTAATATCAGCATCCATATCCAATTCTCCTCTTACTCCATTTTAATTCCATTGTATATGGATATAGCTCCAGTAAGTATTCCGACTTTATATATATTCAATCTATACCAAGAAAATTTCATCTAAAGGTCTTCCGTCACAAGGATTAAAATCAATCCCTAAAATCTTTGCCATCGTAGGAGCTATATCTACCATTTTGAGATCCCCTATAGGAAAATCACTTTTCACCTTATTCCCTGAGATCACCAAGTTGCATCTATAATCCTCTTTATCGGGAGAGTAGCCATGCGTAGCATATTTAATCCCTTGTTTGTCCAAATCAACAATCGTAGGTTCATCCATGCTCTCATCGAAACAATAGCCTCTCCTAGCTTCAAGCATATATTTAGTAGATGGGCCCACATGAAGTTGATTCAGCCGCTCTCTAGTATACACTTCCTCTATACCTGAAGCGTCATCATCCATATATTCCTGAATAACAGCTAAAGCTAATTGTTCAGCTTCTTCATCACCTTCTTTAATATGCAGATAAGCGGATCCGCCCCCACACTGAAAGTAAGCTCTCCACTTCATTTCGCCGTTCTCTTTATAGATCAACCCTTTTTCCTGCAAAAGGTTGTTCAAATGCACTTTGTACCGAACATTGAACTGGCCATGGTCACCCAAAACTAAAAAAACCGTGTCATCCTTTATCCCGGCTTCATCCACTGCTTGCATAATATCACCTAATCTCTTATCCATACGTGTGATTACCCGCTTCACTTCATCGCTGTCAGTACCGTAGACATGCTTGGCGTCATCCAGATCAATCAAATGCATCATAAGAAGATTAGGCTTTTTACGCTTAATCGTTTCCATCGCACACTTTGTCGTGAAGTCATCCAGATAAGGCTGTTCAATTCCTTTTCGAAGCCGTCCATATTTCAGCTCCATTTCAATGCAATATAACGGGCTCCCGCTTTTTAACACCTTCAGTGCCTGATTTTCGTTGTTGATGGCTCTGATTTCAGGGATATTATATTGGATTGAGGATTTCCCTGATACCGGCCAGAGGATTCCTGCGGTACTCATGTTATGCTCGCGCGCAGCATCATAAATCGTGGGCGCCTTTATCGCATTTCTGAACCAGAACCAGCTTTGCTCCTTTTCCTTCACAAACGGCTGAAATGGATTGTTATGGTGGATACCATGCTTATCTGGATATACACCGGTTGCTATCGTAGTGTGTACCACATAAGTGAGCGTGGGATATACACTTTTTAATTGATTACTATGCGCTCCGTTCTTAATCAATTTCGATAGGTTTGGAAGACGGCTGGCCATTTCCCATTGGTCTTCTGAAAAGGCATCGTAAGAGATGACAATCAGATGTTTGGCCAATGCCGTTTGTTCTTTGCTTGACTTCATAGGATAAGTCCCTTCGGTTCATCTTGTTCAAGCTTCTCTTTTGGTAAAGTTATAAATACGAAGAATCCAATAATGAATAGTGGGATAATCGCTAAAATACTAAATTTAGCGTTGCCTGTTAGGGTAGTTGTTAATGACATTACAGCAGGACCCACAATCGCCGCAAACTTGCCAAAGATATTGTAAAAGCCAAAGAATTCATTGGATTTTTCCTTAGGAATAATCTTCGCATAATAAGATCTGCTAAGCGCTTGAATCCCTCCCTGGGCAGATCCAATTAGCGCTCCCAGAATAAATATATGCCACACTGAAGTAATAAAGTAAGCCGCGATACAAGAAATGATATATGTAAAAATCCCCACGATGATCATCGTTCTAGCTGAGTATTTTTTGGCAAGATTACCGTACAGGATAGCACACGGAAATGCGATGATCTGGATAACTAATAAGATCCCCAGTAAAGTAAAGGTATCAAAAGCATCCGCACCCAGTACCGATGTGGCATATGGCACTACCATTTTAATAATCGTATCTACCCCATCAATATAGAGAAAGTAGGCGATCAAGAATACAAATACTACTTTATGCTGTCTGACATTTTTAAACGTGTCTCCCAGTCTTTTAAAGCTATTAATGACCGGTTTGGGTTCAGGTTCTATGTAATATCTTTGCTGCACATCCTTGATCATAGGCATGGTCAGCAGTCCCCACCAAAGGGCAGTGATTATAAATCCAATCTGATAGCCGATTGATTTATCCATCCCCATAAACAGAATCAGCAGTAGGCTGATACCGAATGGAATAACGCTGGCGATATATCCAAAAGCAAACCCTTTTGAGGATACCTTATCCATCCTTTCATCCGTGGTTACATCCACCAGAAAAGAATCATAAAAAATATTGGCCCCGGCAAATCCTATGACTGACAAAATATAAAATACAATCAATAACTGCCACTGCCCACTCGCAGGTGCAACGAAAGCCAGCGAAGCAGTAGCTATCACGCCGATCAATGAGAAAAATATGAAGAAGCGTTTTTTCTTATCCTTATAATCTGCCATCGTCCCTAAAATCGGGCTAAGGATGGCCACCAGAATACTCGCTATGGAATTAAAATACCCCAAATCCATGCTGTTGTTAACATTCGAAAACATCCCAAATACAATAGGCAGTAAAGCCGTTGTAACCGCCATCGAATACGCCGAATTTCCACAGTCATATAAAATCCATGATTTTTCCTCTTTACTTAGTTTCATCTAACAGCCACCTTTTCACCTAGTTCCTTCTGTTATATCACTTAAGCATATGTGGCATGTTAAATGCATGTAAAACTACACTTCATAATTCCAATGGAGAGCTGATCCTCATGTCCTCTCCTATATTGTCAAACTCTTAAGGACCTCAGCAACCTGTAGAGCATACTTTTTACTCAAACGTGACTTACCAAGATTACTCTTCACAATCTTAATCATTCGGGTATCTCGGCTCTTAGCGAATTTCTCCAGCATGGCAAAGCCCGCTTCAGGTTCACTCGCCACAAATACACTTAAGCTGTATTCAAGCCCCTTAGATAATACACGAAAATGCTCAGCGTCCTCATATTGTACTTCCCCACTAACCATATTTTCCATGATTCGAGTAGCCAACTGAAGACAATAAAGCGTATTCTCTTTCTCTTTTAAAAGAGGAGGATGCGCTAACGCTGCTACAAAAGCTCTTTGTTCAAGCCCGTTCGCACCCTCCTCCCACATGTCGATCAACTGCCTGATAAGGGCAAAACCATCCTCCCCTATACTTTGCAGCGCCATAGCAGACGCTTCACGCATCCTCCATCTGGAGTCGTTCATGGCTGTCTTAATGATGCTCTGAATCATAATTCGTTGCTCTTCTTCAGCGTAGCTGTAATAAGCGCCCAGCGCTCTAACCGCACAAAACGGCAGAAACTCACGGGGATCATTCACCCCAGCTTCTGCCTCTGTAAGATTAGCCCAGGAATTAAGAAACTCCCAGTCTGTCTCTGTTAGTTTAGGATGGGCAAAATGTTTGGCAAATTTGCCTGATAGCTCCAAATTCACTCGTGGTCCGGGAAGATTGCTCTCCTTCATCAGCAAATCTCTAAGCTGTACCCACTGCTCCTTATCGCTTACCCATTGCTGAAACAGCATATCAATCATTTTTTGTCCATCCATCTCTGGTCCCTCCGGTATTTACCTTTAGATTTGAACAATCCCCTGCATCTCGTATGGATAATCAATCTGCTTTTTTACCGAATTCATCGCTGCTTCTCCAGCCAAGCGTGAAATCAGATATAACCCCAGATCAATGGAAGTGGACACTCCACCACCTGTAATCACATTACCATCATGCACAATACGGGTCTCCACAACTTCTTCACAGTAAGGTTTTAGTAATTCATAGGCAGATGGATGGGTAGTAGCTTTCTTCCCTCCTAGCAGCCCCGCAGCCCCAAGCAGCAGTGAGCCTGTGCAGACAGATACCTTATAAGGAACATTGTGAGCACCAGCAATCCACGAGACAAAACCTTCATCATAACGAAGTTTCCGTGTCCCCATCCCTCCAGGTACAAATACCATGTCATACTCCGAAAGCTCTGGCAGCACTTTTCCAGCTTTAACTGTGAAACCTAACTCATCCGTCACTTCCTCCGACGCTGCACATATATCCCAAGACAAATTTTTGCCGATTTCAAATTGCCCCAATCGATAAATAACATCATAGAACCCCGCAAAATCTAAGAACGTAATCCCGTCAAAAAGTATAAAGGCGATTTTCAATTTCGCACTCTCCTCTTTATGGCTTGGTTAGGATAATAGGCTCACCTTTAGTCACAATAATCGTATGTTCAAACTGTGCTACCCGGCCATTGTCTACGACACTCAGTGTCCATCCATCCGACTGCTGCTCCACGTAATCTGCTCCAGTAGAAAGGAAGGGTTCAACCGTAATCACCTGTCCCTCTTTTAACACTGTAGTCACTCTTGGATTGTAGAAAGGTAAGATTTCAAAAGGCTTCTCATGGAGTGATTTGCCAATCCCGTGGCTGCACAGATTACGTACCACTCTATAGCCGCGTTTCCGAGCTTCGAGTTCCATCATTCTGCCAATCTCATTGACCTTCATCCCTGCTCTCAGATGATTGATCACGCTCATCATAGTTTCCTCTGCACTCTGGCATAGTCGAAGAATGTCATCATTATAAGGTGGTAGTTGAAACGAAACTCCGGCGTCCCCATAATAACCATTCAGTTCAGCAGATACATCAATATTGATCAAATCACCAGCATTAATCACTCTAGGACCAGGAATCCCATGAGCAACCTCTTCATTCACACTGATGCAGGTGCTGCCTGGAAAATTATACGTTATCATTGGGGCTGAAGATGCACCGAATTCCGCTAGAATTTCAGCTCCAATCTTATCAAGCTCCGCTGTTGTCATACCTGGAGTTACTTTCTTTTTCATCTCGGCGATGGTATGTCCTACTACTTTCCCTATGGCTTTTAGCCCTTCTAAATCTTGTATGGTATCACTCGTCATCTATCACACAACCCTCTCACTTCTGGTATGAATCACTTGTCTAACTTCTGAAATGCACTTCCATTCCACTGAAAAATATCTTCCATCTGTTTACCCGCTACATTATCGTAATAACTTCTCTTGAAGCTATGATCATCCACTTTATCAAGCTTTATCGAATACCCCTTTGGACTGCTGATAAATAAATCAGAGCCGAGTTTGATCCCTAATTCCTCTATAACGTTATTTTTTCTAAGCGTAAATAGCTTGTAGTAGTAACCGTTACTGGATCCGTACTGACCAATCGTAAAATCCGGATCGCCGTCGCCATTATAGTCCTCAAACTGAATTTGAAAAAAATCATTAAATATTATGGGATCCTCAAAATGTTCACTGAGTGGAAAGCTATTCAAAGTTCTCCCTTGATTATCGATAAGAACAAGCCCAAATCTGCCACTCCAATTCCTTCCCATCAACGGACCTGGTATTGTCCAATCCTCACTGTAGGTTCCATCTAAAAGCTGCAGATTCAAGAATCCAGTTCTATTAGTTAAGGGATAGAGATCATTATGTGATATCGTTACTGGCCCTGTAACCTTAACAGAAGACTCCAGCGACTCCGTCTGTTCTATGTTCGCCTGATCTGCTGTTCCATAGATGAGTTGTCTTATTTGATCTGCGTTTTTCACCGGAATAGAGTAGCCCTGACCACCATTCTCAGCTGTAGTAAATACTCCTTTATAACCGGGTTCATCACCTATTGCTATGTAATAATCCTCCGAGTAGCCATCACCATAAACAAGCTCCATATCGAAATCAGGAGCCCAATCCAGCTCACCTGATAATTTTTCACTCTTGTTCATAGCTTCCGCAAGCGCCTTAATCAGAGCGGAGTCCTTCAGTATTAGGGTCTCAAAATGTTCGGGTCGATCAACTTGGTTCTGATCACTAGTTGTTACAGGAGTTAAAGACACTCCGGCGATCCACCTTGCATTGATGAAGCCCACCTCATTCTTACACCCGCTTAAAAGAGCAACCAAGAACAAGGGTACAACCCATAGTAATTTCCTAATGCGAACCACCTCCAAGAAAAGAAACATAACCTAATTATAACAGCGTCCATAAATATAAAGAAATCGACTTTCCGAAGTGTTTAAGCGAGAAATATAAGGATAATTTATAGCATGGAGCATATAAATTCTTATATTTAAAAAAAGACTATAACCTGCTCCTTTAATGAGTGGTTCTAGTCTTATAAAATCAAGTAAATATGTAGTGATATGATCAGACGATTAAGCTTGAATTGCGCTAACCGTCTTAAGCCAAGCCTCTGCAATAAGTGCATGGCCCGCAGGTGATGGATGTACTCCATCCGGAGCCCAATAAGCAGGCTCTGCTTTCACGGATGCCGCAGCAAACAGGCCATCCAACGGTACAAGGGGTGCACCATATTCACGTGCCAATTCACGAACAATGTGAATTTTAGGGTCCAAATCCTGGCGCCAAGTTCTACGATCTTCTGGGACAGGCAACACAAATGGCTCGATTAAGACTAAATTAGCAGCCAGCGAATGCTGCGTGCGTTCGATCAGGTCACGATATGCAGCTTCAAATTGTTCAGGCGTTGTTTCCTGACCAGAATCAAAGCGGCGCCAAGTGTCATTTATCCCAATATATATGGACACCCAAGTCGGCTTCAGATTCAGGCAATCCTTCTCCCAGCGTTCCTGCAAATCTACTGCACGGTTGCCGCTAATTCCACGATTATAGAACGTAAGATTCTTCTCAGGATATAAATGCCCCAGACGAGCGGCGACCATCAATGCATAACCTACACCAAGCGATGAAGCATCATCATAATTACGACCCCAATCCGTTATACTGTCGCCTTGAAACAGAATGACATCGTTTTGTCGGAATAACATCACGTAATCCTCCCCTATTTTCCCCTGTTAATATTAGCCAATATAGTATATCAAAAATGAATACTACGTACTAGGACAATCATTAACAATTCATGGTAGAAACCACTAGAGATCAACAAAAAAACCTGCTCAAATTAGAGCAGGTTTTCCTAATAATACAATTAATAAGCTAAGCTAAACAATCCTTTAATGTGGGACAAGTAACGAATATTACTTGCTTCCTTCATCAAGGTTGCAGGCAATCCTTTTAGCGGAGTTGAGCTAGCACCAACGATGGCTACACCGTCTTTACGACCTAAGCTCGCAAGCGTACCTGAGTTGATCGGACTAAAGGATTCAAATGATTTATCCTTCAAGTATGCATAAAGATTGTACCCGATCAATTCGCCCATTTGCCAAGCGATTTGTGCAGTCGGTGGATATGGACGACCATCTTCGGCAAAGACAACGGCGCTGTCACCTGCAACGAATACGTCTTTGTGTGATGTGGATTGCAAGAACTCATTTACCGTTGCACGACCACGGTTCACTTCAAGACCGGATTCACCAATCAGTGGATTTCCTTGTACGCCGCCAGTCCATACGAAGGTGTTAGCAATAATTTTTTGACCATCTTTCAAGTCAATGACATTATCCGCTACATTCGTAACAGGTAGTCCTGTCAAGAATTGAACACCACGTTTTTCTAAGCTTGCCACTGCGCGTTCGATCAATGCATCTGGCAATACTGGTAAAATCTTAGGACCCGCTTCAACCAGCATCAGTTTAATTTCTTTAGGATCCACGCCATATTTCTTAGTGAGTGTTGGCAACACATCAGCGATTTCACCAACAAGTTCAACACCTGTTAAGCCACCGCCACCGATTAGGATGCTTGCATCCGCTGGATTTTTAGACTTCGCATATTCACGGATACGCTCATCAATATGACGATGAATTCTGTTAGCATCTGCTGCCGATTTCAAAACCATACTGTATTGCTCAAGACCTGGAATGCCAAAATAAGCCGTAGTGCTTCCAAGACCCACAACTAAAGCATCGTAGGACAATGTCACACCATCAGATAGTGTAATTTGTTTGTTTTCAACAGAAAAAGAATTCACCTTTGCAATTTTCAGGTCGATATCTTTACCTGCAAAAAGCTTAGCTAATGGCATAGCAACAGCACCTTCTGCAACACTACCCGCTGCAAGACGATGCAATTCTGTAATAATTTGATGTGTAGGATATTGATTAACGACTGTAATTTTAGCTTCGTCCTTCTTCAGGTACTTGCGTACAGTTAAGGCGCTTAGTAGACCACCATAACCTGCTCCTAGAATGACAATATGTTTAGACATGATGTTTCCTCCGTCCTTACGAATGAGATATAAAAAATATTATTTCTGTTGACTGCGTTCGCCGGCAACTTGAAGATAAGCATTTACGAAACGGAAAAGCTTCTGTGCTTGTGGATCTTTCATCATCTTCATAAGACCAAATACACCGATCACATCGCTATTTTCATTCGCACGATCTTGCGCTTCGATCACTGTAGCTGCCATATTCTTCGCCGAATGCACCACTGGTTCAGCAAGTTCTTTAATTGCACTTACCGTATCACTTTTCAAGACTTCATCCGCAGCAACAGTTTGAACAAAGTCATATGACTTTGTGAGCACGCCGACAAGCTCTGTTAATTTTGGCAACTGTTCCACTAAGACAGTTAACGACTCCTGAACTTCAGGCTTCAATAGCTGCTCTAGAACATTCATTTGTTCTTGAGTGACAGCTAATTTTGGTGATTCTTGCTCAGGTTGTGTTTGAGTGATTGTTTCTGACATATCCGAATCTCCTCTGCAAATAAGCTTTGCTGCTTAATAGTAATAAAAAAATAAAAACTTATAACGCCATATTTCTATTATAGCACTTATCAAGTTATAAATGTCACAAAGTTTTTGATTTTTTCTAAAGTTTTGTGATTTTTATTACATTAAAATAAATTAGTCATAATTTTCGATATTTTTTATACATGTATAGATGATTAAATGCTTATTGTGTAAATTTATTCAAATTCATCTCCGCTTTCAATAAAACCTCGAGCATTGCCGGATTGTTCTTTAATGGTAGCAATCTAAAATACAGAGAACGAACGAAATTTTTGGTGTTCACACGAGCAACGTACTGGCCACGGCTTCTCGGCCACCCCCCACATTGCTCCAAGTTGCGAATCCAGTCGACAATAGATTGTTGTGGAAGTAAATGATGATCTATCATTGTAGCTACAATCGTAGCGATCCGTTCATCTTCTTCGTCGCTAAATATGTGCTGATCGTTGTAAAGCATCCTTTGGATGACTGCCAAAACCTCTTCCCTTATTGCAGCATCACTCTCCGAGCAGAGTACCAGTTCATCCAAGGCATCTGCGCCATGGGCTGCAGCATGAGCCCAGCCTTCTTCAGGCATAAATCCTCGTAAATCCTGTTCTTCCTCATAATATCTAATCAGCGCTTCCTTCACATTTGTAAACTCTGCGCTAGCTAAAAAAGCCTGTTCCCTATGCCGCTGAAGAATCAGCGCAACGATCAGTACCGAAAACGTTCTTGTGAACACAGCCTGATCTTCTTTGCTGCCAATGTGATAGAACAAATGCTGCTCGTCAAGGAGAATCAAAAGTAGTTCACGAAGCTCCGCATCACTAAACCATTGTTTCTCGTTAATCCATTTGTAGAAGGTGGAATAGATCAAGTCATCTCGTAGCTTCGGCTGTGGATCTCCTATGTACTCAAGCATCAATTTCACATAATCCCTTAATTGCTCCCCACTTCTAAGCTCGTAATCGTTCTCTTCAATTCTTTGCAAGTCAATTATCAACTGCTCTCTAGTATCGTTCAACATTCCCACCCTTTCATTAATAAAAGCAATTAAATTTTTCGTATCCTAACATCCTAATTTACATCCCAATATTTTACAACATAGTAATTATTCTTCGACATTCCAAAGTACTTAGAGAGCTGAATGTAAATGAAGTGAATTTAATCATTGACGAATATAATTAACTGTGCTATTTTGAGTTAGTAACTAATAGTTAGTTCATTTATAAATATCACTTATTTATAATTAACAAGCAAATACATAACATATGGAGGAATAACTCATGAGCGCTTTTACAGATTTGATTGAATCCCGCAGGTCTGCTATGAATTTTGTTGAAGGGGTGAAGATCCCTCAGAATGAACTTGAGGAAATGTTCTCTTACGCCAGATTGGCTCCATCTGCATATAATCTTCAACATGCCAATTATAAAGTGGTTTCTGATGAGAATTTAAAAGAAGAGATTCGTAAAGCGGCTTACGGTCAATATAAAATCCACTCCGCCTCAGCGGTAATAGTGGTACTCGGGGATAAGAATGCTTATCTGAAAGCCCCAGAAATCTTCGGAGGACTTAAAGCTTTAGGGGCTATGAGTCAAGAGGATTATGATGCAGAGATAGAAACGATTAACAATGCATACAAAGGAAATGATGCTTTCCAAAGAGATGAGGCTATACGCAATGCCTCCCTGTCTGCCATGCACTTCATGCTGATTGCCAAAGATAAAGGCTGGGATACCTGCCCGATGATCGGCTTTGATCCGGAAGCGATTCAATCCACTTTAAATCTACCCGATCATATGGTACCGGTTATGCTGATCACTATCGGCAAAGACAAGAAACATAAAATCAGACCACGTGGCTATCGTAAACCGGTCAATGAATTCGTTGAATTTATCTGAGGGTTATTGGAAGATATCGATAGATATAACAAAAGCGTTTCATCCGATATTTGAAGTTCGGATGGAACGCTTTTTTACTAAGGATGTGGAACTTAAATCTTTCTTCACTACTTAGCATACTGAAGAATTGCAATTGCTGCTCGTTCCCGTCGTTCGGCGTTCTCACTAACAAGAGCTTCCTTCAAAATATCGAGCGCCATTGATAATGTCTCTTCATCCACATGCATTCGATTACTCACCGCTTGCTCTGAAACAGAAGAACCTGTAATCCACAGATCCACACGAGCACTAGGCATCGGCCCCTTATACTGTTTGACCACTCCACTATCGCTAAGAAACTCTTTTATCCCTGCGTTTAGATCGGTTATAGGAAGACTTTTCAGCCAAGTTACACCACGTCGATGGCATGTACCGATGTCTGGCGCGTCAAATAATTCATTGTAAAAATAATCGCCAAGATCTCCTAGATGTACCCAATCGCCATCACACACCAACACATAATCGCCATCCTGCATCGTATGTACAAAGAGTTGAATGGCTTGTATATGTTCTGTAAGCTCCAACTCACTGTATTGGTATGTATGAATCATCCGATCACGGAGCTCCACTTTACTGATGTTCTCCAAATCCCCTATTCCGGGATATCCGATACTCACATAATTATCCTCTAAAAATGCTGTGATTCGTTCGGTCCCAAGCGGTTTTGATCCCATCTGAAACAGATTCATAGATCATTCCTCCAAGTAATTAATATAATATTTTTCCAGCAAAGAGAACTCTTCTTAGCAAGCTCATATGCCTATCCTCCATCCTGCGTCCTCATTGGTGTAATTAAAAAAAGTGTGGATGAAGTCATGTCTACAGGCTGTATCACCAGTGGTCTTTCTTTTCCAGCAAATTTTATTCTAAGCGTCTCACTATCGATCGCCCGAAGGATGTCTCTGAAATATTTCCCGTTAAAAGCTACTCGAAAATATTCACCTTCTAGATACTCCAATGGAATCTCCTCTTTTGCCTCACCTACATCGGCGGTCCTGGATATTAAATGAAGTATACCGGAGGGATATACACCGAGCGTTACACTTTCACCAGCCAATATAGCAATACGTTCAACCACACGCAACAAACGCTCAGTCTTAACGATCACTTCGGATATATATACTTGTGGAATTAAATTATCGACATAGGGATAAGTGCCCTCAAGTAGCGCAGACTGAACCCTCAAGCCATCAGAAATAAATCTGATTTGTTTCTGACCTATCTCGATTTGGATGCTGCTGCCCTCATCATCGTTTATTATTTTTAAAAGATCCTCAAGGGTGCTGCCCGGTATAATGACATTTAAAGGACTTGCTCCGTAATCTTCTAGGTTTTCAACAACATGCTGAGCGAGGCGGATGCCATCAGTCGCGACTACGCGAATGTTTTGATTATCTATTTGAAGTGAAACACCTGTGAGCACAGGTCTAGTCTCCAACGAAGAGACCGCAAAAACCACATGTTTAAATATTTGCTTCAAAAGAGTGTTCTTCATGCGTATCTTTTTGGTGTTTGGATGATCCACGTAATGGATTCTCGGAAATTCTGCAGTGTCCATCCCGCATAAACGAAACTGAGTATTGCCCGATTGGATATTTAGAATCAATGTCTCTGCGATTTCCAGCCTAATTAATCCAGGGTCAAGCTTGCGGATGATCTCATAAAAATAACGAGCGGGCACTACGATCTCACCTGGTTTGTGTACAATCATCGAATCCATCTTCACAGGAAGCTTATATTCAATGGTCATTCTTATATTGCTGGCTGTTAAAGTCAGACCCTCCGCTTGCGCCTGAATATGTATTCCGGAAAGAACACGGGAGGAACTATTCGCGGATATAGCTTTTAAGGCTGCTTGTAGTGCAGTGCTAAGAGAATCTTTTGACACATGGATTAGCAAAGACCTCACCTAACTCTCCTTAGATTCCTTTGCAAAATGTGCCTCAATAATGTTCCGAAATACCTGGGAGCGAGATACGTTCTGTTCCTCACAGGCCTGCTCTATCTCCTGCCAGATGTTTTCTGGTAACGTCAAAGATACCTTTTTAGTTATACCGGTGCTTTTTCTGCCAGCCCCTTCCCGAAGACCTCCCCTCGTAAAAAGAAACCCTAACTGCCCATCTTTAGTAGCTACGCCTACCTTAACTTTATCCTTAGAGCTGCTTGTGATATCGCTTGTGATTTTAGAATTGAATTCACTTAAAATTTCATCTCTGTGTTCGTCTTCGAATTTATGATCACTCAATCCTCACACCTCATAATTTGAATTTAGTAACTAAAATCAATAAATCCACTATTTTCATAATACCATACATGCCAATAATCCACCACCATTCTAGACACAAAAAAAACACCCCATAGATCGGAGTGTGTGGTTAGCTGGGTAAGCGTTCGAAATTGTGATTGTAAGAGTTAATTACCACACTATCTCAAGATATTCTGGTAATTTGGTGTAAGGTCAGACTTTCGTGGGTCTCTCAAATGCTTGAATGATTCTAACTTCACCTTAGGACCAGGAGTGATTCTAAAAGTCATAGTGTCCTCTCCAACGGAAAGATGTGGACCCACTGTAGGGTGTATATTGAGTGTAATTAAGAAATCAAACCGACGAAATCCATTCACTCGCTTTATATCTGTAACATCTACTAAATAAGGATACACTGTAGGAGTTACCGTCAGAAGTGGCGCATAAATCTCAGCCATTTTTTTCTCAATATGGGGTAAAAGGAAGAGCATTAGTGTGTCTTTGTACATGAGCTCGCGGGAATCCTGATCTGGAAGCTTCGGTTCCGATTCAGATCTAAGCGGAGCCTCAGATTGCGGTTGAACTAAGCCATTAGCGGAGCAAGGTTGTTGCCCCAGCAAGAACATACCTGCGATAAGAAGAGGAGCAATCCAGCTTTTTTTCATCAAAATAGCCTCCTTAGGGAACTTTTTATAAATTCCCCAATGAGGCCCTATTTTTATACGCTAAATCTCAATTGTGTTAAAAAGAAAGGGATCTCCCCTAAGATAATTCCTTAGAATCGCTTGCGCATAAGGCTGTTCTGCTTTCAGTCCCTCGGTTTCTCTAGGGTCGGGTGCGTGATGGCAATAATTTTCGATCATAACCATGACCGTAAAATTCTCTAAAGTCTGAAACCACTCCCCATCAAGCTTGGCCACACTTTCGTAACCCTTAATGACCAGTTCTCTTTGTAAAGGATACAACCCTAGAATGGTATGTGCCACATCATAAAGATAATATCCCCAGCCACATCTTCCGAAATCAATCGGTCGAGGTTCACCCTCTTTAAATATGATGTTCCCTTGATGTAAATCACCATGGATAACCCCATACGTCCTTCTGTTCTTATTTTTATGCTGCTTGCTTAACCAGCCGTATAATTTCTCAGCCGCAGACTGATACAGCACGAACTCATCATCCGAAAGAAAACTATGGTAGTGCAGCTTTAATCGGAGCATTGCTTTTCTAAAGCTATGTTCATCCCACACAGGACGATTAAAGCCTGGAGGTAACTCAAGCTCCTGTGCCGCTTTATGTAGCTTGGCTAATAGAACGCCTTCTTTGTAAATTTGATCTTCGGTAAGTCTTTCGTTCGCATGTTCGCCTTCAACCCAGCGCATTAACGATGCATATATACCATCCTCATTACCTTGCTCCACTTTGAACGTAACAGAACCCGTTCGATCATGAACGCCTTTCGGCAGGGGGACATCAATTTTCCTCTTCAAAAGCTCCAGCCATGCGATTTCGGAGTTAATTTCTTCTTTAGATCTCCCCGAATGAAGACGCAGCAAAAAAGTCCCCTCTTTATTAGTCTCTATTACAAAAGTGCAGGTGTCCGATCGTTGGATAAAACGAATCTGTGTCCAATCGAGGTCAAAGTGCCGGAGCGCCATTAAAGCTGCTTGCTTATAATTATTTCTCATCGCAATGGAATGTACACATCAACCTCATCAGGCCACGTAGGATTAGCAAACTGATAAACTTCAATAGCCAGTGCACGATCATACTGCTCTCTCTTCATCGCTTCTACTCTTTCCGTCTCGTGCCCTACAAAGGAAGAAGTAATACTCAAGCCTATTAGCTTCATTTCCGGTAATTCGAGCACTTGGACTACACCTTCATCCATCATGAATAATTCATCCCTTCTATGATTATTTAAAATGAAAATATCTGAAATAAATATTTCTCTTGAAAATAATTTCAGAAAACTAAATAATATAAAGCAGTACTACTTGTCGGATCTATCATCTTAATAAGGGTGGAGCTTCATTACAGACAGAAGAAAGGTTGAACATCGGCACCATGAACGCAATTCCAAACCTCAACAAGGAACCAGCCCGTGTGGAAAAAACACGCAAAGAACCTTTCCCCATCTCTATTCTTTCGCTTACGGTAGGCGCTTTTGCCATTGGAATGACTGAATTTGTCATCATGGGTATTTTACCAAATGTCGCCAAAGATTTACAGGTTAGTATTTCTACTGCAGGTCAGCTCATCACGATGTATGCCCTTGGGGTAGCCGTCGGTGCTCCTATTCTAACCATCCTTACACAACGAATTCCGCAAAAGAAACTGTTATGCCTGCTCATGGTATTATTTATTCTAGGCAACGGAATCTCTGTATTTGCTCCAAACTATACCGTTCTTATGGTTGCTCGTATCATCACAGCTTTAACACACGGGACTTTCTTTGGCGTTGGTGCAGTGATCGCTTCTAATCTGGTCAAGCCCAATAGGCGGGCCGGAGCCGTATCCATTATGATGGCTGGTCTAACGATTGCTAATATCATCGGTGTTCCTTTAGGAACATTTATTGGGCAAAACATGGGCTGGCGCGCCTCATTTGCTGCGATAGCAGTCATGGGCGTCGCCGCACTAATCGGCATTCTTATTTTCATTCCAAAGATTAAACAAGACAAACCTGCTAGTGTAATCCAGCAAATTTCTGCGCTAGCTAATCCTAAACTGCTTCTATTCTTACTGATCGGTGCGCTTGGTAACGCCAGCTTGTTCACAGTGTTCACTTATATAGCGCCACTGCTAATGGAAGTTACCGGCTTTGCCGAGCATAGTGTGACATGGATTCTAGTTCTCTTCGGCTGCGGTGTAACCATCGGGAATATCGTTGGCGGGAAGCTTGCAGATTGGAAGCTGATGCCTTCTATCGTGGGACTTTATTTCGCGGTTAGTGTCATTCTTACGATCTTTTCCTTCACAATGCATAGTCCAGTAGCCGCGGTCATCACAATATTCTTCTGGGGTTTGGTATCCTTTGCGGTCATGCCAGGACTACAAATACGGATCATGAGTCTGGCTCAGGCCGCTCCCGCCCTCGCTTCTACAACCAGTCATTCCGCAGGTAATCTCGGAAACGCAACAGGTGCCTTCATCGGCGGATGGGTCATTTCTCATCTTGCGATTACTTCGCTGCCATGGGTCGGTGCCGTTCTGGTAGGACTCGGTCTGGTACTGGGGATTGCTTGTTATGTAGCAGAACGTAAAGAGAAAGTGGCGTAATTTTTATAGGCTTATATTAAAAAACGAGGGTGTCTCCAAAGCGATGAAAATGGCTTAGGGACGCCCTCGTGTTTCATTTTACAAACTATAGCTATCTACTATCTTATGGCTTCATTCTTCTAATGCTCAGCATCTGATTTGCCCCTTTTTGAAATTCATAAGGAACCTCCATCTCCTCCACAGCGAAACCTTGTTGAACCATCTCATCTATAAGGCGATTTAAATGCTCATATCTTTTGCAAGACAGATCAACTAAAGGGAAAATACGAAGCTCTCCTCTAGTCACCCGCATAAGTTCATTAATAGTCCTTAGATGAAAATCATAGTCCAGCCGATCACTATACATAAATAGGAAATGCGCAGACAATGTCAGATCAAAATCCTCATCATTGAACGGCAGATTAGGTAAAATCACAGGAACATATCGCGCCGGGGTTTGTCTCTGATCCCTGATGTTATCGTTTAAAGCCCTACTCCTCGCTTGTGTCAAATCCTCTATAGACTTGAAGTAGTCCCATACAAAATTGCCCTGTACCTTAACCAGTTCAGACATAGCATGCTCAATATCTTGAACACCTTTATCTTCAAGCTCATCCGCAGAGTAATAATAAGCGATATCCGCAGCAGTCACGTCACTCCCTAACTGATTCGATATCGCTGTAAAAGAGCAGGCACCTGCAGGACAATCCAAAATCCGCCTGCCTACAAGATCCGCTTCTTTCAATTTGAACATCTGTAAATATTCCTCAAAGGTCCTTCCTATAAAAACAATCCTCTCCAACTCAAGCTTTCCCTCTACTCCGCTCATCTCATCTCACCTTTCCTCATCTCGGCTAATACTGCTCGCTTTTTACTTCTGTTTAAATATATGTATAAGATAATCTATAAGAAGTCCTAGAATCAGGAACGACCCAAAATGAATTACATACGTGGGAAATCTGACGCTGATTAATATACTGCTTGCAGCCCATTCAGTATTATTAACATCAACCATCCAGTTTGCAAAGGGCTTCATGAAAATCAGCGTATCTATAATTGGATTAAGTCGTACAAGAATGATGTTTGCGATCTCAATCCCCAAATAATCACCCAGACAGATGATGATACTAATAATCGAAAACCAGAAACTGAATTTTCTCCTTAAAAACATCAAGCACCGCCCTCTCTTTTTTTTCCTAATACATACAATTCGTTTAAAATTCAAAATATCCTTGTCGCGGATAGCTCCTGCTTTAAAAAATGATACAATCTGGAGCTCGCCAGCTTCAAGGGATAATCCGAAAGTTTACATAGGATACCGCAGGTCATATCGATAACCGTTCCCTCCAGTTTTCGCACTATCGTTCCTGCAGGGGCCGGATTCAAGACTATCTCAGGGACAAGAGCGACGCCTAAGCCACTTTCCACAAAATATTTTAGAGCCGACATGCTTCCAATCTCCATAGTATCGAACGGTGCACCACCTGATTCCTGTAGCACACTTTCTAATTTTTTGCGATAAGGACAGTTTGCTGCCGTAATAAGTAACCTATGATCCTGTAAATCCTCTGGCGTGATATTCTCCTTGTAAGCTAGCGGATGCTCTTCTGGCATAAGTAACACAAATTCCTCCGTAAATAAGGGTTCAAAATAAAGCTCCTTACCCAGCTCTGGCGCTGAACATACAGCCATATCAATTTCGCCTCGCAAAAGCAGTTCACTGAGTGCAACGGTTCCCGCGATCTCCACGGAGACTTTCACTTTCGGAAACTGCGTCATAAAGCTGCTTAACAGCTGCGGCAAACGATAGCTCGCCGTCGGATCCGTTACCCCTATGCGGAGGTTGCCCGCCTCACCTATCTTCAAATCGACCAAACGGCTCTGCAACCGCTCCATATCCTTAACAATATGTAAGCTCTCTTCATAAAACAATCTGCCAGCTTCACTTAAGCTGATTTGTTTTCCCCGCTCAAGCAGTTGACATCCTAAGTCGGATTCAAGCCTCTGCATTTGCATCGTGACCGTGGATTGGGCATAATTCAATTCCTCTGCTGCACGGTTAAAGCTTCCTGAACTCACAATGGTTTGAAAGGTTTTTATTGTTTTTAGATCCATTCCTGAGCCCTCCACTACTTAATTCAAATAAATTGAACCAAACCTTCAATTAATTCAATTATACGAAATCCAATAATCACTATAGAATACTCTATATCAACAACATACGCCAACCAAAGGAGTGAATAAGGATGGATCTTAACAATAAAGTAGCCTTAGTAACTGGTGGAGGTACTGGAATTGGCAGAGCTGTAAGTCTAGAATTAGCCCGACGCGGAGCCCTTGTTGCAGTGAACTATTCTAGATCCGAGGCGGAAGCTAATGAAACCGTGAATACGATTATGAATCAAGGTGGACAAGCGATAGCAGTACAAGCCGATGTTTCTAAGGATCAGGAAGTGCGAAGTATGGTCCATTCGATTATTCAGCATTTTGGGACGTTAGATCTGCTGGTGAATAACGCCAGTATTACTAAACATATTGCGCTGGGTGATCTGGAAAAAGCAACGGAGGAAGTCTGGGATGAACTCTATGATGTAAATGTGAAAGGAATGTTTTTCTGCGCCAGAGCAGTTGCACCATATATGAACCTGAGCGGTTCAGGCACCATCGTCAATCTCGGCAGCATCGCCGGACAAACTGGCTTAGGCTCTTCCCTTCCTTATGCGGTCTCCAAAGCTGCTGTTCATGGCCTCACGAAATCTCTAGCCCATGCGCTAGCTCCAACTATTAGAGTGAACTGTGTCGCACCGGGAGCTGTTGCTACTAGATGGTGGTCTGGTCGAGAAGAACAGATGCATAAATTAGCACCTAATCTGCTGCTCCAGCGTCTATCATCCACTGAGGATATCGCTCAATTCGTCTGCGCGACACTCGAACAGGAAGCAATGACCGGACAGATCATTACGGTAGATAGTGGACAAACGTTGTAACAACTAAACAAATGGCATATCAATTGAAGCGCCGATAGAATAATTAGGGAATTTCTCCCTGTAATTCTGAAATATCTACTCATCCAAATAGTAATTACGGAAAACCTCCCTATAATTTAGCTGATTTGCTAGAAAATAAAGAAATCTCCCTGATTTTTAGGGAGGAATTCCTTGTTTTCGTTCATTTAAGGCTAAACTCGGCTATTTTCGGGGGAGTTATTCCCTAATTCCTCTCTAGCTTACACGATCGTCGTTTGGTCTATTTTATAAAGATAGAAGCTGCCCCAAAAGTAGAATTTTCTACTTCTAGGACAGCCTCTATTGCATAAATATTGGTGATGTCTTTAGTTAGGTTCACTACCCCAAATCAAGTTTCCTGACACGTATGCTGGTGTTTTGCTCCAGTCCACATAGTTGGTATCTACCGCATTAAAGGAATAATCTCCGGTTTGAGTGTAATTCGTCCAATCCTCTTTAGACACACGCACCTGAATGTCGACGCTCGCACCCGCCGCAAGTGAACCTGCTGCACTTGAGAAACCAACCTCCAGATAATAATCCGCATTTGCTTTAGCTGTTGGCAATTTTACAAATGTTCCTGTTACATTCACGCTTCCCACCTGTGACCAGTCGCAGAAGAAGCTTTGTGCCTTCTCACCATCAATAGTGTAATAGTATCTCACTTTCACATCAGAGAGTGTCACAGCACTTGTGCTCGTATTCACCAGCTTAAACTTTGGATTCAACGTATTTCCGGAAGCAGACAATGAACTATTATACATCTGTACTTTCAATGCTGCAGTAGGAGCTACTGTCGTATCCGCAATCGTGACAACCAAGGATTGTGTGGTTCCTGCACTAAACTCAAAGGTAAGCGTAGTGCTTCCCAACGCTTGGGTTGCCAGATACTCTTTCTTGATCGTTACTGTAGAACCACTCACTGTATAATCTGTGCTTGCCACGAGGGTGGCTGTTCCGTTTTTGATCGTGCTGAGCGTATTTCCGTTCAACGTCATAGTTACTGCTACGTCTGCTTGATTCGCAGTTTTCTTATCAAAGCCTGCCATTGTTGGGGTTATCGTGGAGTTAGTTACTGGTGTTGTCGTATCCGTTACCGCAACCGCTAAGGATTGCGTCGCTCCTGCGCTAAAGCTGAACGTCAGCGTGGTCGTTCCTACCGCTTGCGTCGCTAGATACGCCTTTTTAAGGGTTACTGTTGAACCGCTGACAGTATAGTCCGTTCCAGCTGCAAGGCTTGCCGTTCCGTTCTTGATTGTGCTGAGCGTGTTTCCATTCAGCGTCATGGTTACTGCGACGTCGGCCTGATTCGCTGTTTTCTTATCAAAGCTTGCGGTTGTTGGTGTTATCGTGGAGTTACTTACTGGTGTTGTCGTATCCGTCACCGCAACCGCCAATGATTGATTAGCCCCTGCGCTAAAGCTAAACGTCAGCGTGGTCGTTCCTACCGCTTGCGTCGCTAGATACGCTTTTTTAAGGGTCACAGTAGATCCACTGACCGTATAATCTGTACCAGTAACCAATGTCGCCGTTCCGTTCTTGATCGTGCTGAGCGTATTTCCATTCAGTGTCAGCGTTACTGCGACGTCGGCCTGATTCGCTGTTTTCTTATCAAAGCTTGCAGTTGTTGGAGTAATGGTTGAGCCTGTAGCTGGTAGATTGACAGGATCAGCATACAATGTGCCTCGGCCATTCGTTCCGAGATATACACGTCCGTAAATTCTTGGGTCACCAGTAATCGCCATATTAATCTTGGCGTATTGGTGGGCATCGTCATTAATACGAACCCAAGTTGCGCCAACATCATCGGAACGGAAGACACCCCGCACGCCATCAATCTTCGCTACCGTGTATAGTGCCATGTAAGTTTGACCCGGCGCAGCCTTTCCATAACCAATGAGATCAGCTTCTTGTACGTTGGTTAACTTCGTGAAGCTCGCACCAGAGTTCGTGGAGTGCCACAAACCATACTTATTCTCAGTCGTATTTCCTCCTGCAAACCAGATGTCACCTTCAATACCTGGTACTGCTTTCATGCTGATCTGAGCTTCATTCGGCTGTAATCCAGCTACATTATTGGTTGGGAAACCTGAAGCTGAAGTGGCAGTAAATGTAGCTCCGCCATCCACACTAACATAGAAGACCCCAGCAAAAAAACCATAAAATTTGTTAGCATTCACTCGGTCAGATGCTACTTTTGCTCCTGCAGGTAATCCGGCGCTTGCTGTCCAAGAGTTACCTGTTGTTTTGGAGTAGTACACACCAATATCCGAGGTGCTCCACAAAATAGAGTTCCCACTTGCAGACACAGCTACTTGTCCATGCCCTACTGTTGTTTTGGTGCCATTTGACGGTTCGGAATTTGGCATGTACCAGTTCACACCACCATCGTTAGAGATACCAATGGATTTCATACTTGGTGTCTTCTCTTTATCTGCACTGCCTACCCGTACCATATAAGATGGACTCAACTCTGCATAATCGATACTCATTGTTGTTGCCCATGAAGGACTGGTCTGGAATTTAGTTGGAGCTACCGACAAATCCTCATGACGGAAACCAGAAACGTCACCAAGTGCAGTGATCAAATGGGAGGTTCCCGTTGGCGGGCTTATCAGTCCGAGCACAGCCGTTTCCTCCACACCCTTGGCCATAACCGAGATATTCACCTTGCCTCCGGTATCCCATGAGGTCAAATTGTTTGAGCCATAAATGGTAGCCCCCGTCCCATACATCATCCGGTTAGAGTTGAAAGGATCAATTTCCAGATCGCCCATCATCCAGCCCAGTTTTGGTGAAGGATCAAGAGAGGTCGAAGTCGTTCCGTGATCGAGCCAAGGTGCTGCTGTGATATCCATACTGAACTTATAAGTTCGTTCTGGATAATTGCCCCAGTCCCAAATTCGGTTCCATGTTTCACCACCGTTAGTACTGCGGAAAATCACTTCATCAGGCCACCAAGCGTTTAAACTGGATACCATAACTGTGTTAGGATTCTGTGCATCCACAGCTAAACCACCGAAGCCATACCAATTATCCATTCCGGTTGAAGGACTGATGTTCGTCCATGCACCGCTTGTTTTATTGTATTTCCAAACCTCACCTTTACTTCCGTCATAAGGACCTACACCATTGCTATAAGTAATATACAGATCGCCTGTAGATGAAAGCACGCCATGATGTGGCAAGTAGCCTGAAGGTTGTCCTGCCAGAGCTGTCCAAGTTACGCCTCCATCTGTACTTCGATATACGCTGCTTGCTGTATCGGCAACCCCTACATATATCGTTTGAGTCGCATTGCCAAGTGTTCCTGTGCTCTTATCGAACGTAATCCAGGATAAGCCAACGAGATCATTTCCATAATCCAGTGTCGGATTCTGAATATATGTTCCTACATTCGTAAAGGAGGTTACCTTCGACCAAGTAACACCGGAGTCCGTACTTTTCCAGAGCCCATTGCCACTTCTGGCTCCGAAGAATAAAATATTATTCTTATTCGGGTCAATGACGAGGCGTTCACCCGCAGAGCGGCCCGGCATATTGCCACCTACCTTAAAAGGCAGCGGAGTGGTTTGCCAGGTGTTTCCCCGGTCACTAGAGCGCATGATCTGACCGTTATTATCCCAGGAGTTAGTATAAGTACCTGTTGCCATATAGACTTTATTCGGATCAATAGGATCTGTAGCAAGGGCATCTACACCATTCTTATTCCAATCGACCCAGCCTACGGAGTCACTAATCGAAGTCCAACTAGAGGTAGCCTGATTCCATCGATACGCACCCCCGATATCTGTTCTGGCATAAATTAAATTGGGTTCGGACTGATTGAAAATAATTCCGGGTACAAAACCACCGCCGGCTCCCGTTACAACACTCTTCCAATTGTAAGGTTCACTTGCGGCCGCATGAGTAGTAGCTGGGAATGCAGAGAATAAAGAGCCTATCATCGCGCCAAGCAGGATTAACAATCCAGTTTTTCGGATACGATTACGAATCACGTTTTACGCCTCCTACAATTTTATTGGTTTGCTTTTGCTTTCCTCCTACTCTGTATCCCTGCTTCTTCCCTCCCCCCTAAATTCGACTATTTAAATTTTTCTGATAACGCTTTCATTATAATGGTAATGTTTTTCATAATCGATAGAAAATGGTTGTATTTTCATGAAGTTTGTCTCTAAAAATCGTACCATTTTCACACCTTAGATTACATTTCATAAGCATAAATGCCCCCCCCTAAGAGGAGTGTCAAATCAAAAATCCAGAAGAATCCAAAAAAAGCCCTCTCCACCCTAACGGTGAAGAAAGCTACTACTGATTAATGCGTAAGCACAAATTCATCCAGCATCTTACCATCCACATCATAAGCCTGATAAGTCAAACTATCCTTGGTAACACTAATCCCTGCGAACATTTGCTTGTAGTTTTGAAAATGCACCGCATGATAGAACTGATCTTCTTTTTTCTCATTAAACTTCCCACCAGATGCATTGGTCACCACATATACCGTACCTTTTTTAGCACCTACCGGATTCTCACCTTCAGGAACGATTTTTCCAGCCCGCAAAGGGTAGGATCTGGAGTACTCATGATTATGACCCTGCAGCACCAGATCGACCTCATATGCATCAAAAATATCCGTCCAATCTTCAACCTTCTTATATGAATTGCCCCCGTATGCCGCACGGTGCATCGCAACAATCTTCCATTCCTTATCCGTGCTCTTCAAATCTTGCTTCAGCCACTCAGCTTGCTTTTTCAAATTGCTCTCCGTATTCAATACAGACACATGTACAGGACCGTAATCGAAGGAATACGAGGTGCCCGCAATAGAACCTTTTGCCCCGTTATCTGGCAGGTTGAAATGAGAAGTAAAGTCCGTCGCATCGTCATCAACCTGATCATGATTTCCCGTAACAGGCATTAATGGTGTCCCCGAAAGCAAGCCTTGCACGTTACCAAAAAATTGATCCCAGCCCGCCGAATCCTCCGGGTCCTCCGTTAAGTCACCATTATGCACAATAAACTTGGCCTCTGGAAAGGTCTGAAAGGCCTTGCTCAATGTCTTCCCCCACAGTTTAAAATCATCCACCCTCTCCCCTTGAGAATCCGCGACGTTGATAAACGTAACACTATCTAGTCCAACCTCTTCCGTGGTAAATTCCGCAACTGAACTCCATCCTCCCTCAAGCCCGCTGCCCACTCTGTAAGAATATAACGTCCCAGGTTGAAGTCCTTTAACCTCCGCTTTGTGAACACCTCTGGGACCATGGTCCGTTTTGATGGCGCTACTATTTGCTTCTACCCTTAGTACATCCGATTCTACAAAGGAGGACATCTGTCCCTTTACTAACTCCAGAACTCCTGCGGCATTGGAATCGCTAGTATACCAAGTAAACGCACGACTCGTTCCCGCATCTCCCTTAAAGGTGGTAACAAGATCATACGGGGCTGATGATTTCTTGGAGCTCCCGGATTTGGACCACTCCATCCCAACAGCCACCAAGATCAGAACAATCACTACTATCCCTAGGATGATGGCGAATTTATAGTCTTTCATCACGGCTCCTCCTTCATTTTTCTCTCTAGTCTTCTAACTAAGATAGCCTTCCAGAAAGTCAGAAGTCAAATCTATAGATCTATACTTTTGTTAACGCAGTGTAAAACATTCAGCTAACATTCAGTCTATTTTAAGTTAAGCATAAGGTCTGTCTCCTAGAATTAGTTGTGCAAGAAGGTTAGCCAACGACAGAGATAGAGATAGAGATAGAAACGAGGTGGGAAAATGAGTAACAAGCTTCAATTCCGGCATGAACTAAAATTCTTCATTAACTATCATCAATACCTTGTATTACGCCAACGATTACAGAGTTTGATTGATACAGACCAGCATGCCAATGAGAGTGGCGAATATCATATCCGCAGTTTGTATTTTGACGACATCAACAACTCGGCGCTTGCCGACAAACTCGGAGGTCTCAGAGAACGCGCCAAATATCGTATTCGTATCTACAACATTCAAGACAACATCATTCACTTTGAGAAAAAAATCAAAATGGACGATTATATCGCCAAAATTAAAGAGCCGCTGACCCGTCAAATGTACGACGAGATCATGGCAGGTAACTATGAGGTCCTGAATGTCCCGGACAGTCCACTGTTCATGGAATTATACAATCAGATGCGCCATAACCTTCTTCGGCCGAAGGTCATCGTGGATTATGTTCGCGAGCCCTATGTTTGCCACAACGGCAACGTGCGGATCACGTTCGATAAAGAATTACGTACCGGTCTGCATTCGACGGATATTTTTGATAAGGATTTGCATCCGATTCGGGCGATTGATGAGAACTTTATTATTTTTGAAGTGAAATTCGATGAGTACATTCCGGAATACATTAAGATTGCGCTGCAGTTAGAGGGGCTGAACAGACAGTCCGCTTCAAAATATGTGATCTGCCGCAAATTCTTAAAAACCAACACTTGGGAGGATTATTGATTATGAATGCATCACTAGCAACAATGGCAGCAACCGCAACAACAGATACAACCACAAATACTTTTTCAGATATCATTAAAAACTCGGTGATAGACAACTTTGTCTCCGATATAAGCATCTCGAAAATGCTAATCACGTTAGGTGTGGCTTTTCTGATCGGATACTTTATTTATCTGCTCTATAAACGTGTATTTAGCGGAGTGTTATACTCCAAAAGCTTCAACGTCTCGCTAATGGGCATGACCATGATTACAGCCACTGTCATTATCGCTATCAACTCTAACCTGGTTCTGTCCCTCGGTATGGTCGGCGCATTGTCCATCGTTCGTTTCAGAACGCCGATCAAAGATCCAACTGATCTGATCTTCTTATTCTGGGCTGCAGTCGCAGGGATTGTAACTGGCGCAGGCTTCTTCACTTTGGCTATTGTGGGTTCAATCATAATCGGTCTAATTCTGTTCCTCTTCATCAAGCATTCTTCTATCGAAACACCATATTTGCTGGTCATTAACTGTGATAGCGATGAGAGTGAACATGAAGTCCACAACCATATCACCAAATCCGTGAAACGCTACAACGTGAAGCAAAAAACAGTATCTGCAAACAATATCGAATTAACACTAGAGCTTCGTCTGGATGATAAAGTAGGTGGCTTTGTCAACACAGTTTCCGACCTTAAAGGTGTAAAAAATGCACTTCTGATTAGCTACAGCGGTGACTATGTATCCTAAACATAATAAGATGAAAGGCGGTGCCCCAGATGAAAGCAAGAGGTAAATCTATCCTGCTGAGTCTTTGTTGCCTGCTGCTGGTCATCGCTGTAGCTGGGTGCCAGAACGCAAGTCCATCGGCAACAAACGAAACTGCAACAGATTCTAAGGATAAGGTAGTCTCGAGCGACGAGAAAAATCTAGACGAGCAGGTCTTTCCAAAAGATAAGGTCGTCGATGTCAAAATCACTTTGGACCCGGATGATTTTCAGGATATGCTGGATAATGCCAGCGCGGAAGAATATAAAACCGCATCGGTTGAGTACAACGGCGTTAAATTCGATAACGTTGCCGTGCGGACCAAAGGAAATCTTAGTCTCAGAAGTGTAGTACAGATGACAGACTCTGATCGGTACAGCTTTAAAATTTCTTTTGATGAATATGTGAACCAGAACTTATTCGGCATCAATAAGATCAACCTGAATAACAATTACAGCGATGCTTCTTATATGCGTGAATTTCTGACCTATGAGCTCGCTGAGAGTGTCGGACTCCCGACGCCGAAATATTCCTTCGTTAATGTATACGTCAACGATGAACTGAAGGGCTTCTACCTCGCGGTGGAACAGATCGGCGACGCATATTTGGAACGCAATTTCGGGAACTCTTACGGCGCACTTTATAAAGGGGAAATGACCGGTCAGGGCAGTGACTTGACTTGGCTTGGTGACGACCCTTCCCTCTATACCGGATTAGTAATGAAGTCGGATAAATCTAACGATGATATTCTGATCGATATGCTGAATGAGCTAAATAACGGCACCGATTATGAAAAATACATCGACGTAGAGGAATCGCTGAAGTATATCGCTCTAAATGCGGTCACGGCAAATATGGACAGTTATTTAGGTGGTAATAAACAAAATTATTACTTATATGAAGACGAAGGCGTCTTCTCGATCCTGCCGTGGGATTATAATATGGCTTTTGGCGGCATGGGCAGCGCAGACGTACTGATTGACGAGCCTACACAAGGCACGCTGGCTGAACGTCCTCTGATTGCGAAGCTACTTGCTAACGACGAATACAAAGCGAAATATCACGAGATCGTCAGCGAAATGATTAATGGCTATCTAGCGGATGATACGTTTCAAACTAGAATGGATCAGCTGGACATGATGATTTCCAGCTATGTCAAAGCAGATCCTTCTGCTTTCTACACCCTCGAGCAATATGAAGAAGGGATTAAGTCTGTTAAGACCTTCATGTCGAACATGGCTAAAAATATCCAGCAGCAGCTCGACGGAACCATCCCTTCCTCCGGTGACGGATCGGGAAGCGGTATGGGTGGTGGCATGGGCGGCGGCGGCTTTGGAGGTGGTGCTAGGAATGGCGCTGGTGCTGGAGAAGGCGCGAACGGCGCGGGTAACGGGCAGACTGGCGCGGGGGCGGATCAGAGCGCGGGTGGTGCTGCACCGAACGCCGAAAGCGGGCAAGCTGCCACGGATGGGCAGGCTCCTCAGGGCGGCGCAGGCGGTGAGCCCGGTGCCATGGGCGGACCGGCTATCCCTGATGCCGGCGCGGGTCCCGGCAGTAACACGCAAGCAACAGCTGGCGGGCAAGTTGCTCAAGGTGGTCAAACCAACACCGACGGGCAAGCCGCTCAGGGTGCGCAGACCAATACCGATGGGCAAGCCGCTCAAGGTGGATTCACTGGAGGGCCTGGCGGTGCACCGGGTGCCATGGGTGGACCAGCTATCCCTGAAGGTGGAAATGGCCCTGGCGGTGGCGGAATGGGTGGCGGTATGCCTGGTGGCATGGGTGGTAACTTTGGCGGCAGTGCTGGCGCTATGCAGCAAAAAGGCAGCACGAGTGAAGCCATCACTACTGGGGTCACGATACTTCTCTTACTGCTGACTGCAGTCTTTGTGACCTTCTATAAGCGGAAACGGCTGTAGCCAAGTAAAAGTAATTCACAACAAAAAAACATAAAAGAAGCTCCCGTCGTTTATCGGCTGGGGCTTCTTTCATGTCCTAAAGATCATATTGCCAAATTTCCACAAAAAAACCGTGAACAGTCTCAAACTTCACTCGAGACTGTGCACAGTTATAAATTCAAACTTTTCTCTTATCAAAGTATCCAACTCAGATCACGGAATCCAACGATCTCCGCTTACTCTTTCCGCCCGCGCAATATACTTATAGCCGCTATTAAAAAGGCAAGTAAAGATATCCCGACTGCGATGTAGACCATTGGATTGACACTGTTTGATTTTTCCTCATCTTTCATAATAGCATTATGCTCTTCCATGCTCATGGAATCGCTCTTCACATTGGAACCGTGAGAATGTTCATCCCCACCGGAAGCTTGTACAATTGTAGTAATGGAATGCGGATTCTCTGTTCCAGCCTCACCGGACCATTGCACCAAGCTTCCATCGGCATAGTGCTGATAAGCATCCCATGCAATGTCGCCAGCGCCATCAGGGTTCTTGGCCGTAAAGTAGAAGCGTTGGAATTGCCCCTTCTGAATGCCCTCACCATTAGCTATCCAGCTAACCTTATTCCCCTCAATGGTAACATCCCATCCGGGTGTAGCCTCATATTGTTTAAACTCGGCACCTGCTGGAACTCGTAGATCAACTTGTACAGTTGCCACGTCTTTTTCCGAAGGAACCTTTAATGTATAAGTCTCCCATGCCCCCGTGCTAGATTGTGCTGGTGCCACGGTTACGTGCGCGCTAGCCACTGCTGCGAACAATAACAGTGTTGCTGCAGCTGGTGCGAATAACGTCATTATTTTGCGAGATAATCTGTTCATAGTTAGCCTCTTCTCATCAATAATTATATATCTTCGTCCTTAATTCCCTGCTATACATCTTTCGAAAAATCTCGTTTACGCGAAGCAAGCCCTTGCTCCAAGGCATAACGCGTCAGCTGCGTTCGGTTTTGGAGTTGCAGCTTTTGGAGGATGTTCTTCAAATGGTTTTTTACGGTATGCTCCGAAATCCCCAAGCTCACTGCAATCTCCTTGTTTTTTGATCCAGAAGATACACAGCTTAAAATTTCTTTCTCTCTAGTCGTCAACGACTCCCCTTCATCCGTTACAGAGGGTACGGTGAACTCCTTCAAGATTTGAAAAGCCAGCTCCCGACTAAGCGGTGCTTCTTCATTAACAATGGCCTGCAAATATTGAATCCAGGTGGAAGGTGCCAGATTCTTTAGCAAATACCCCTGTGCTCCTTGCTTTAGCGCTTCGAGGAGGTGGGAAATTTCGTCCGATACGGTAACGATAACGATTTTGACATAAGGATATTCCTGCTTGATCCGGCGAGTCGTCTCCAGCCCGTCCATTTCCGGCATCTGAATATCGATTAGGATGAGATCAGGCATCCACTGGGCTGTGAAAGCGATCGCTTCAGCACCACTCTCCACTACTCCAATGACCTCAAAACTATCATCCATGGACAAAATCTCGCACATCGCCTCACGTGCATGCGCATGGTCATCTACAACTAAAACCCGGTATCGGCTCATGGACTGACTTCCCCTTTCGTAATTTCAACCTGGGTGCCTGTGTCACCAGAAGTCAGCCTAAGCTTCCAGCCCATCCCCTCGACACGTTCCTTCATGATCTGAAGTCCGTAGCTGCCACTCACTTCAAATGGATCATACTGAAATCCTTCTCCATTGTCTGTAACAACTACCCTCCAGTTCTTCTCATCGCCAGCGCCAGTAATTGAAACCAGTCCAGCTCGTGTATGCTTACGAACATTAATGATCGCTTCGCGAATACAGGATAACAATTCTGATTTTTCCGAAGGGGAGAGCGCATCATCTTGCAGGCTCCATTCGAGAGAGGCTTCAATCATAATCTCGTTCGCCATCTGGGCTAGCTGATCTTTTACCGACTGTTCCAATGAAAAAGAACTCTGCTCTGAGACCGGAATCTTCAGATTGGCAATGGCCTGCCGCACATAACGGTTCACCTCATGGACCGTCTTTTTGATCTGATCCACATTTTCCTCACTGACCTCACCATTCTTGCGGCTTGCTTCTAACCGGTCGATTTTGACAGATAAGAGAAATAAAGATTGCGCCATTCCATCATGCAGTTCTTTGGCAAGTCCTTCCCGAGCCTTCATTGCATCTTTAAGCGCACGTTCCTGCTCCAGCTCCCGCTGATTCCGTTCCATAAGAGAGAACAAAGGGACGAGCAACACAAGACTGACTAAAAACACCAGGACTGGCGTCAAATAGTTCCCCAAATCCATAGAAATATAAGGCATTAGAAACTGGTGACGCACAATCTCCCAGATCCCCACCATTAGCGTTGGCAATAACAGGATCATATACTTTATTTGTTTATACGTTGCCGTCCCCTCCTGCACATCTTATGCTTAACAATATCACCGTCTCATCTAAGCGACATGACTCGATCGGGCTATATAGACCCATTAATGTTACAAATTTAAGTATTTTAAAAGGTGATTGCTGACATTCATAATATCATAAGCAGGCTTTCTTATATTGTAGCAAAAAAAAGATACATCTCACGATGCACCCAATCATTTCTACTTTTACTGCGAAATCCTACCTAAAGTGGTGAAGTATAACGTCCATATTGGATATCCATTTCTTTAAACGAATCTCCCTCTCCTTTCAGAAAAAACGTATTTACTCCCTCTGAGCCCCACCAATTCAGGCCGAGTAATGGGCCCTCTGAGGTATCAGCAGCAAAAAGGATGGAGAACATTTCAGGCATAACCTCTCCGCCATCATCCACCCGCCAGACCGAATATTCATCTCCTTGAATCACCGCTGGATAGTCCATGAAGGTAAATTCATCTTTTTCTTTCCAAACGAGACTAAATAACATATTCTGATCCAGCCTTACGAATTGAACGAGATACAGCTGTCGATCTGTAGATAGGTCTGCCAGCTTCCAGATTTTCTGAATTTCACGTTTTTTCGTATCTACAATACGCTGTCGAATACTTTCCTCCACAGTAGATAAAGCTTCTTGACCCTCTAAGGATTCAATAGGCAAAAGCGCATCAACCTTAAAGTCTGTTTGATCCGTCAAATAGTAGGTTTCATCCGGGGTCGCACTTGCTTCTTCCACCGTAAAAAGATAACCCGCCAGATTTACAAAATTATGTGCCATCTCCCGGCCATTGCTGTTCTCTGTTCCATCCTGCCATTTATTAAATTTAACCTTTAACACATTCCCCTGATCACCAATAGCCTCATTTAATTGTGCCATCTCCTGATCCAGCCCTTTTTCATGCCCGGTAACTAGAATATTCCGCCCCTCTGCATCCGCAAAGCCAAAATTCGTCTTCAGCTTCTCAGTATCTAGATAAGCTTCAGTCTTCTGCTTGCTTGGAGTTGGTAATGGCTCTGCGCTTGGAGGAAGCGTTGGTGAAGGCAGTACAGTTTCAGCACTTTGTTCCGGTGTAGACTCAACATGATCGCCATCACTGGTCATAGAGTTGTTGCTGGAACAACCCACCAACATAAGAGCAATAAAGAAACTTACCATAAGCTTATTCATTCTTTTTCCTCCAAACGAAGTTAGAATATTCCCATGCTCAGGTAACGTTCCCCCGCATCAGGTGCAATACATAGCACTCGCTTGCCGGCCCCGAGGCGCCGTGCTTCCTGCAATGCTGTCCATACTGCGGCTCCACCTGATGGTCCAAGCAGAATTCCTTCCTGTGCTGCCAGCATTCTCACGGTATTCAGTGCATCTTCATCCGAAACTTGAACAATTTCATCGTAGACCTTTGTATTCAGAATGGCGGGTATAAAGCCCGGACTGGTTCCAACCAGCTTATGCGGTCCAGGCTTTCCACCGGATAATACTGGTGAGCCCTGCGGCTCAACAACTAGAATGCGAATATCTGGAAGCTGCTCACGCAACACTTCCCCAGTTCCAGTTATCGTACCACCTGTTCCCGAAGAAGCAACGAACACGTCCAGCTTCCCTTCCATTTGCTCCATAATTTCAAGAGCTGTCGTAGTACGGTGAATGTCAGGGTTCGCTTTGTTCTCAAATTGCTGTGGAATAAAGCTGTTTGCCACTTCTTTCCCTAGCGCAATTGCTTTTGCAATAGCTCCCGGCATCCGCTCCGCTGCAGGAGTCAGCACAACTTCAGCGCCATAAGCCTTTAGAATATTGATTCGTTCCTTCGTCATATTGTCAGGCATGACAAGAATCGCTTTATAGCCTTTTGCAGCGGCATTCATAGCCAATCCAATGCCTGTATTTCCGCTTGTCGGCTCTATAATGGTCCCTCCGGGCTTCAGCAGCCCGGCTAGTTCTGCTTGCAGGATCAGATTATAAGCTGCTCTATCCTTTACACTGCCACTGGGATTGAAGCGTTCCAGCTTTACATATAGTTCTGCATCTTGGGGGGTGGTCAACCGATTTAGTCGCACAACCGGTGTATTCCCAATCAGCTCAGTTATATTGTTAACAACTAGTGGTGTCATATATAGCGCCTCCTTCATTACTTTACATACCCTTCATTGTAACTTGAGTGGCACCTCCTGTCGATTCTGGAGCTTGCAAGCTCCCTAAGTTAAAAAGCCGCCTCCCAAATTTATGGGTAGGCGGCTTCATTATAACTGACTACTGATCTACAATTTACGGATTCACGTTAATGGTAAAAGTAGAAGTATTATTCTTAATATTTGTTACCGTGTTCGTAATCTTTAGATTGTTGAAGGTTGCTGAGCCTCTGGCTGGACCTTGACCAGCCTCAGCAGCTTCATTCACCCAGATACCCACTCCGGATTTACTATCAAAAGCATCGCCGCTCTTCTGCGCACCGGTAATTGTAACATTATTAAAGATGGTATCTGTTACAGGGAATTGTGGAGTGGAACCTACATAGTTGGTCTGGAACATGATGCCATGATAGGTCGGATCAATGATATCCACATCATTGACTCGGATACCTTGGAAGACCTTGGAGGCCGAGAATACCCAGATCGCCGGGAAAGTCTGCGCGCCCCAGAAATGCCCACCTGCACGAACAATAGAAATATTCTCAAAATTCGTAGTCGGTGAAGCTCCGAAGCCATTCATCGGATATCCAAAGTCTAAAGAGCTGATTGTAATCCCGGAGTAGCAAAGTGTATCCGCAATATAAATATTACGGAAGGTATTTGCGTATCCACCATAGACAGCTACACCAGCAGCACGCCAAGTCAAGATTGAAGTGAGGTTCTCATAGATGTTATCCTTCATATCTGCACCACCAGAATCAATCGCCGAGAACAATGCAAAGCTATCATCACCTGTTGCCCGTGCTTCAATATTAGACACCAGGTTATTCGTGCTTCCATTAGTCATATTGATGCCGTCAGCGAAGGTGTTACGTATACGGGAGTTTTTAATCACCATGTTATCGGTATTGGCTCCCCAGTACATACAGACCTGATGTTCAGTCCAGATGTTGTCGATCGTAATGTTCGCCACATTGGAGAAATCAAATACTTTACCAGGACCGTCGATACGAGAAGTATAGTTTCCGAAATAAGCGAAATTCGCAAAGGTAGATCCATTCGCAGTATCACTGGCTCGGAATCCGACATCGGTATTCTCTTGGTTAGTTGGAGCAATGAACCTTGTATACCAAGGACCCGCACCGATAACCTTCACTGCCTTGCCGTAGACCTGAAACTTGTTAGAGGTCTGATAGTTTCCTGGTGGCAAATATACACCTACGAGATTTCCTGTGGTGTCCATACGCACTTTATCAAGCGCATTTTGAACATCCTGATGCGTAAAGCCTGCAGGAACAGTGTATTTAGTCGGATCTGGATTAGCAATCGGTGAAACCTGCTCAAGACTGATGAAGTCGATGGCGTATTGGGAAGTGTTAGCGGAATCCTTTTGTAAACGGATCGTACTTCCTGCCGGAATGGTACTATCAAACATAATGTTAGCTTCATCATAAATATGCCGTGGAGAACCTGCGCTTGGCGAATTTCCAGGACTTGTCTCAGAACCGTACAACCATGCATATTTAGAGGTTAAGTTAATAGCTTTGCTAAAGACACCATTAACATAGATGTTAAGCGTAGCATTTGTGCCGTCACCACTCGCTGAATCTGGAATCGAGAAACGAGTAACCAGAGTGTTCGTGCTGGCTTTTGTCGTGAATTCAACATAGCTACCTGTGGTGTTCAGAGTGACTGCTCTTCTGCCTGAAGCCTCACCTGCAGGATCGCCGATGGTCCGGTTGGCTGAAAGCTTCACGGCCCCACCGCCAATAACTCCATCCTCAGCCTCATACATATCGTAAGGCATGTTCGCACCTCGACCGATGAACAGTGACTGCGTCTGAATATTATTAGCCCGTTTTACAGGCAGCTCATTAGCATCTACTGCAATTTCACTCTTCACAGTATATTTGCCATTTCCTGCAGTCCAATTACCAAGAGCTACAGGCGCTGTGGTCACCCCACTTGCGATCACGCCGTTATAGGAGTCTGTTAGAGTCTTAACCACCGCATTCGTAGTAGCATCTAAAACCGTCAGAGTTATGTTATGCGCACCACTCGCGGAAGCTGCTGTACCTTGATTCTTAATGGCAACTGAGAAGCTTACAGTGTTGCCGCCTGCTGGATTGCCAGGTGTCCAACTGACGGAGGAAGCAACCAGATCAGAACTGGACACTGGAGCAATAATAAGGGAAGCCGGACTTGTAAAACTATTATTCCCCTCATTTGATTCAATCACTGTATTATTCTCATCGACCTTTGCACTTAATGAATAGGTTGCTGCATCTTTTGCGCCCAGGTTAAGAGATACGCTCGTTGATGCGCCAGCAGCTAGAGCACCTACTGGACTAGTACCTACAAGGGTAGTGCCCAAATAAAAATTCACATTAGTTGCAGCAGATGCTAGAGATCCGATATTCTTAACTGTTGCATTAAGTGTAATGGCATCCGTCTCAATTGGAGAGGTTGGAGTCCATGTAAGAGCAGTCACCGTCAAATCTGGATTCGCAGATGGTGTACCAATTACCTGAAATTCAGCAATTTGTCCAGCACTTGAACCAGAGTTGGTAGTGATCTTTAGCTGCAATTCACTAGCCGTAGCCGTGACCGGAATCGTCACTGTATTGCCGGTTGCCGGATTAAAGGTATACACGGTCGCAGGTACAAGACTCGTAAAAGCCGTTGTATTCTGATTATGCCCAAGCACTTGAATGGTCTGAGTACGTGTCGACCACGCCGATGCAGGATTCAGCTTGAGAACAACCGATGTAACATCAGCATTGCTGCCCAAATTAACAGTTAATGTGTTCGGATAACTTCCCCCTGCCCCCTCCCAATAAGTAGTTACATCACCGTCATTCGCATTCGTCTGCACAAAGGTAAAGACCGAGGACGACGCAGTTATACTTTTGTTCAAAGCCAAATTTGAACCCGTCCCAGGTGTTGGGGTTACCGTTGGTGTCGGTGTTACTGTCGGTGTTGGTGTTGGTGTTGGTGTTGGTGTTGGTGTTGGTGTTGGTGTTGCCGTTGGTGTGGCCGTTGGCATTGGGGTTGGCGTTGCCGTTGGTGATGGTGTTGCTGTCGGTGCTGAAGATGGAGTAAGGATCAGGTTGTCCAGATTCACGTTTCCAGTATCACCAGCGTCATATTTATAAGTAATCGTATTAGCACCAGCATTCAAGGCTAGCGTTTCAACCTTTGTGGACCATGTATTCCAGTTGGCCAGATTTAAAAGAGAAGATTGCTTTAATTTCGTCCCATTTACATAAATACTTACCGTTTTTGTGCTGCCTGAAGCATTTGCATATTTTAATGCGGCATCATAGTTTCCAGCAGAGGCAACATTAACACTAAAGGCAGTCATTGCTCCTTGTGTCAAATAGCCATCTACAAATCCGGTTCCGGTATAACCGGTATGATCTGTATTGACTTTTGCTCCACCGGATAAAGCAGCATTCTCCGCTTCATATCCTGTTGTTGGAAGTGTCGTTGTGCTGCCATAAATCTCAAATTCCGATAACTGTGCTGCTGGCCATCCTGTATTTGCCGTGAAGTTCAATTTAACATATCTAGCACTCGCAGCTGTAAAATTAATGGTCACAGTATTAGATCCGCTTGCTGGATTAAAGGTGTAATTGGCAGAGGCTGCTAAATTAGTGTAAGTAGAATCATCAGAGCTTCCCTCCACCGACAACGTTTGGGTTCTTGTTTCCCAGTTCGTCGGCAGTTTTAGAACAACCTGATTGACACTGCTTACGTCGCCTAAGTCCACTTTAATCCATTGCGGGAATGCGTTACTTACACTCTCCCAATACGTTCCTTGATTGCTGTCATTGGCATTAGTTGCTACATAAACATCGCCAAATGAGCTTGAAGTAATGCTTTTACCTTGGGCTAAATTCCCCGCAGCTAAACTCACCGAGGGGTACAACGCTAATTGACCTACAAACAATATTACAATCAAAAAATACATTACTGCCGACTTACCCGTAATTTTTTTAGAAGCTGCTATCATTAGAGAACCACCTCCCAAAGTTTTGTGAAGCTATGCAGCCAATAAGAATACGCTTTCAAAATAGTATTGTTATAGACATTCGCCTCCTAAAATGGACCTGATAGTTTTCAACGAGACTTAACAATCGTTTTATTATTAGCTGCCTGTCCTCCCGTATCCTTGACTCTGACTTCAATAAGTCACTGATCTATACCCAGAGGTTGACCACAAACTAACTAATAATGGTAATAATATAAGTTATAGGCAGGTGGACGTCGATGGCAATTTCTATGCTTAGTATGTGGGATATTACGTTCAACCAAATAAAAAAAGAAAGCTCCAGAGAGCACTGGGATTCCCCCTCAACTCTCCGAAGCTCGCCTTATACATTAAATCTAGCTACCAGCCCCTGTAGTCCATGAGCCATTAAGTTTAATTCACTTGCAGAGGAAGCAATTTGTTCCACCGAAGCCCTTTGCTCTTGTGAGGCTGCCGACACATGTTGTGTACTCGCTGCAGTCGTTTCTGCAATTGTCGTAACACTTCGAAGCGATTCCACAATCTCTTCCGTAGCCGCTGTTATCTCTTCCACAGCTCCGGATACTTCCTGAACCTGCTCGGCTAGTGAATCTATAGATAACCGAATCTCACCAAAGGAACGTCCAGCCTGCTGAATAATCTCCGTGCCTCCCCTTACTTCACTCATACTACTCATCATAACCTTCATCGCATTATCTGCTTCACTTTGAATCCCGCTCGCCATTTCCGCAATTTGATTAGCGGATTCTGCGGATTGCTCTGCCAGCTTACGAACCTGGTCGGCAACTACAGCGAAGCCTCTCCCTTGCTCACCCGCGCGGGCTGCCTCAATTGTCGCATTTAACGCCAGCATATTCGTTTGCGAAGCGATCCCTTTTATAACTCCTACAGCACCGCCAATTTCCTGTGATCGATTTACAAAGCCTTGGACTTGCTGTGACAAAGAATGTATAGATCGATTAATGGATTCCATCTGCTGACCTGCCGCCAGAAGTGATTCATCTCCGGCAATAGCAAACGACGCAGAACGATGCGAGGCTTCAGAAATATCCTGAACACTGGAGGCAATTTGACCGATTCCAATCGATATTTCTGAAATTGTTATTGTATTGGTCTGTAGATCATTCATCTGTTTAGCAGTTCCCGAAGCTACTTCACCCATAATATCCGATATTCGTTCTGTCGCTCCTGCTGTCACTCCACTATCCGAGGTAAGATTTGTAGAGGAATTCGCGAGACTATTCGCCGATAGCTTCACTTGTTCAATCATCGTGCCCAAATTTTCTGTCATTTTATTAAAATTAAACGCCAGTTCACCTATCTCATCTTTTGACCGGACGTTTAGCTTGCGAGTAAGATCGGCATCTCCATCTGCAATCTCCTTCAGCTGTGTGTTCACATCCCGAAGTGGTTTAATAATTCGTCCAGATATTAATAGTGCAAGAATTAGGGCAAGAACAACCGATAATCCGGTCACACCAAAGCTAGTAATCATAGCGTTATTACGATGGGCTTCTGCTTGACTCTGCCCGTTCTGTATTTCCTCCATGAGCATGTTCTGGAATACAATCTGAGATTCAATCATTGCATCTAAAGATAAATTGGTAAACTTCTTCTGCGCTTCCGGGAAGTTTCCGTCCTTGGCTAAGGCGAAGGCTTCCTTCAAAACGATCAAATAATCATTCCATTTCCCCTTCAGCTCCGTTACACCCTTTAGTTCTTCTTCACTTAATCTAACACTCTCCAGCTCCTTGATGGCATTCTCAATCAATGGGAGCGTCTCTTCGTACTTAGACAGATATGATTTCCGCTCAGCCTCTGTGTTGCTCATCACATAACGAGCCCCTAGCTCATCTGCCGTACGAATTTTATCCGTTAATCCCTGTACAAGCGACAGCTTGTTCCAGTTGCGATTGACCTGATCCGTCAGCATCGTAGCCTTTCCTTGAAACCATGTATTTCCTGCTATTGCCACTAGAAAGACCACAATCACAGCAGTAAATCCCAATATCATTTTTCCGCGGATATTTCTGAACATCGTTGTTCCTCATCTCTATATGTATAGTAGGTTTCTAATTGGTACTTTTATCCTACTATCGTTCCCTTAAGCCACTCTGAATTTGAACTGAATGTTCGCTTAAAAAAACAAAAAGACCTCTACGTCCGGCCCAAGGCTGGAACTAATGGTCTTTAGAGATCTTTTTATTCGTATAAATTTCCGTTCGCCAGCTCCGCGAGCTTCCCTTCGTCCAGTACGCTTAGGCGTCCACGATTTCGTGTAATAATTCCTTCATCAATGAACCGACGCACGATCCGGTTAAGATGCCGATAACTTGTACCTAGCAACTCTGCTGTCTCTATAAGGCTTGAGGTCCGAATCTCCTCCACACGTCGGTCACCGTTTTTATCGGCGAATAAAGACATCAAATAGCTGGCAAATCGATTCTCGACCGGATACAACAGGTTAAGTGCGGAGGCTTGACCGAGCGTATGCAATTTGTGACTAAGTTCCCCTACGAGAAAACGTAACAAAGCTGTATTTTCCTCAAGCTCTCTCAGCAGTAATCTTCTCCCGGCAAAAAGAATCAAGCTCTCACCCACAGACTCCACTTGATTCTTGACAGGAAAGCGATGAAGCAGCTCCACATCCCCAATCACTGATATCGGATTTGTAAACCGCACCAGCATAGATTTGCCGTTCGGCAGCAGTGTCTGAATTTTGAGCTTGCCCTCAACCAATATGAACATCCCATCCAACTGATCGCCTACCAAACACAGCTTCTCTTCATCCGTATAACGTCTCAATTCCATTTTATACGTGACTAGCGGGCTAAAAATTCCGTCCAGACCGTTCTTCACTGCCAAGGCACGGACAGCTTCACGGTCATTTATCGTTTGCATGTGGTGCCCCCTCTATTGTTTGCTCAAATAAGTGTAATTTAGAATACCCCACAAAAAAAGGACATATGTCCTTTTTAATAATATAAGAAAGTATAAGTTTCACACAATACTATATTTCTTATATTTCTCGCTTAACCGCTTACCGACCTTGTAAAGGAAGCCGAAGGCGTTTATGCTTGTAAGGAAATCCCAAAACATCTTACATCACAACAGAGTCCACACTATATCGGATCATATTCACTTTCTGATCTTGTAACCAAAATTCTAAATTCCGATGATTGATTTTATCCACATACCCGATAATCTCAGCCCCTTGTTCCCCTCTTTTATAATAAGAAGTGCCATAAGCTTCAATCACATCATCTGTAGAAGACCCCACATGAATACCTCTGGCAGTACTCATCTTCAGATCTGAATAGACGCTAATTAGAATGATTTTATCGTCACCACGCGCTGTGGCTACTGTTGTTTCGTTGTCCAAATGATAATATTGATACCGTTCAATATCGTCACGTGGTTTAGGTGCCTGGGTGAGCGATTCGAGACTCTGAAGCAGCTGGATGCCTCCCAGACGTTCCTGCTCTAGATTGCTGCTGGATACGCGAGAGTAATGACTTTGTCTTGGGGCATTGTATAAATAAATATGATAGATCCCATAACTTAAACCTACCGTAATAAAAATGATGATAAATAACCAGCCGTTACTAAATGGCTTCTTTCTCACTTTCCTCTCACCTTCTTCTAACCTTTACTGTGCAAAATACTTCTCCAGCTCACGCTGCGCCTGATATTCCGGGAAATTAAAGGACTGCCACTTCCGCTCTTGCTGAGCACCGTCCCACCATTTGTTTTTCAAAAATTGATCTAGCATCCCGTCTTCCTTACGACTGAACTTAATCAGAGAAGGGATGACTTCCGGTGACAGACCAACCAAATAATCTGCATCCAGCTTACCACTCACCTCATAACGCTCCATATTCTTATTAGCTATAATGACATCCATACCTATATAGTTCATAACAACATAAGAGGTCAGACCTAGCACAATATAACATTTAGCCAACGGCAAACGGGGCACTACAATCCGTACAGCTGCAAGAATCAACAGCAAACCCATAAATATCATAAATGCATGAACTAGGAAACGAATCGTAGTATATCCATACGCCTCTTCATATAGGGTTAGTCTAGTATAGGCAGAATACAACATGACAGTTGAACAGCCAACTAAGATATACAGCATAATATTAATGACTTTTTGGAGCAGTCCTCCCCTCTTTCCTTCTGATCCCAATGCCAGCATTAGAATCACGAAATTAATCGCGGTCACCATAATTAACTCGAAGAATCCACTACGAGCGTAATCAGCATAGGAACTACCCTCTGGTAACATCCCTTCCCAAGCTCCAAACAAGTAAGAAAATTGGACGAATACGAACAGAACATATACCGTGTTAATGGCTATAAGAATTGTCGTCATAATTACTGGATCAACCTTAAAGGTCACAGGCGCCTGCACAGGTCCGTACTCCCTTGGTTGCACATTCCAGTCATAGACCTTCGAATCTACAAAGCCCCATACTAAGCCGAACAATCCCATGCCTATCAGGAGTACCCATAACGTCCGTACAATAATTTCACCAAATGAAATTCGATCCAGCATATTTGGCAGCCATATTAGCACATGATGAAACACACCATCGGCCGAGGCCAGCAGGGTAATCACAACAAGCAGTATCGGTAAAGAGATCGCAAGTCCTGTAAACACTTTCCCCAGCACTTGCTTGCGTCCATCCTTCACCTTACTATCACTGCTACTTTTGACGTCCTTGAACACAGTACCCCAGTGGCGAAAGTTCTGGGGAAGCAAATGCTCTAGTGTATCCCAAAGTATTCTGAATTGACTCCAAGAGGGGCGTTTATCACTTAGCAAATAAGTCATATGTAATAAAATCAGCATAGGGATTACTAATAGGTTCAACCCAAAGTAGAAAAGATTATGAAACAACACATAGGTCATCGAGAGTAGAAAAATCGCTCCAAACCAGAAATAACTGAGTTTGGTCAGTTTGCGCATTTTAGCCTTAGCGTAATAAAGCATATAAACATAAAACAGACAAACGAAGATAGGATAAGAAACACCTGGCAACTTTCCGTAGAACAACAACTGATGAACAATCGCCAGTAAGAAGGCAACAATTAAAGCGGCAAGTGATCGATTAAGCTTAAGCTCCGTTTCATCGGTCATGGTAAACACCCCCATATTCTTACTTTCTTATCCTTATTCTAAGTGATAAAATAAGAAAAAAAAGAGAAAGAATTTTTTAATAATTTCCTATTTTCTGAAAGGGACTTAAACCATGAAGCTGCATAGCCAATATTTAAAGCTGCACTCGCAGTTTGGGGGAGTCACAGAAATCTCAGTTACGATGGATGAGCTAGCCTTGACCTTCGGATGTACACACCGCAATGCCATGCATATTGTGAATAAAATGATGCAGCTGGAATGGGTCCAATGGACGCCGAAGCGCGGACGTGGAAGTCGTTCCTTATTACAGTTCCTTGTCCCTTCCGAAGAAATTGCGCTTCAATCCATGATGCAGGCTATCAGCCGTAAAGATGTTCACAAAGCTATTGATGGCATCAAAACCCATGCCAGCTCTTCCTCGCTGCAGGATACTTTACAAGGCTGGCTGCTGACCTATTTTGGTCATCATTCCGAAATCCGAAGTGACAAACAGATTGATACCCTGCGGCTTCCCATCACCCAGCAGCTACATACCTTCGACCCGCTTCATATGAATCTATTGGCAGAGTCTTTTGTTTCCAGTCATGTCTTCGACGGATTAGTGAGACGCAGCGGGGAACGGGATAAGATTGTGCCTAGTCTTGCTCATGCCTGGGAAGTGGATGAGAGCCGTACGATTTGGACTTTTTTTCTTCGCAAAGAAGTGCTGTTTCATCATGGAAAAGTACTGACGGCAAAAGATGTAGTCTATTCCTTGGGACGGCTGATGCAAACCTCAAAGCGGACACTCTATAGCTATATTTTCAAAGAAATCCAGCAAGTTATCGCACTAAACCCATCCACCGTTCAAATTACACTTAAACAGCCCAATGAGCTATTCCTCCCTTTCTTGTGTACGAGTAGAGCGGCAATTGTTCCGCGTGATTTAGAAGGAATGGACGAACCTAGCTTTGGCCGCAGACCTGTGGGGACAGGACCATTTAAGGTTGTGGACATGAATGAGGACACTTGTGTGCTGGAGGTTTTTCCTTATTATTTTCTAGGAAGAGCTCATTTAGATCGAGTCGAAATAATGTATGTTCCGTGGGAAACTGCGTCCGAATCCTCAGATACTGGCTCGGCTTTTCATGTGATTCAGAATCCTTCATCCAACAATTCTTCTTCTTGGAGTCGGATTCATTCAGAGTCCTACATCCGTAAATTTGTTACCTGCAACACACAAAAAAAAGGACCGCTTAGCGACCCCCTTCTTCGGGCAAAGATCGTATCCTGTTTAAAAGAAGAGTCATCGTCTGTAACGCATAAGTCAATGGAAGACTATGAGGTCACCTTGCAAATAACTACCATTCCGCAATATGCTAACGATGCTGAATGTATTGCTGCTAAACTAGAGCGTCAAGGTTATCCGTGTACGGTTGTTTCCGTGTCTCCAGAGGAGTTCAAGGGCCCGATCCGACTGGAGTCCGACCTGATTGTTTTTTCATTATTTCGTGACGAGGATGAACAGCTTCGTTTATTTGATCTATATCTCACGCTTTCCCAGCATATAGAACCGCATACTCGTGCGGATATTGAAGGCTGGCTCTATACCATTGCACGAGAACCTAACCCTGAGGCTAGATCCGAGAGCTTTAGTATGATCGAGAACCGTCTTCTTGAGGAACATCATCTGCACATCTTGTATGAAAAACCCACCCAAACTGCTTATCTCCCCTCGGTCCGAGGCGTAAGCTTCAATAGTCAGGGCTGGGTTGATCTTCGTCATTTGTGGTTCCCGCCGCTGCTCTCCAGCGACAGTACTTCATGATATACGCAATGCCCAGTCGATTGCAGAATCATCGGAGCCCTTTTCCAATCAAATTGGCAGAAACTGGCTCCTTCCCGATTTCCCTTGCCCAAACGGACAACTGTCCGACATGATGAATTTCATGAGCGATCACATGGCGCATCACTTCACCCCAAGTATCCGTCACGATCCGGCCATCCGCCAGGTGATCCTCAAAAATATTCCGCTCCAAACCCGCATGCCAAGAAAGTACAAAGGGCTCTACATCGGGCCGGAATTTCGCATCTAGTTCTCTTACCTGCTGCAAAGACTTGTAATGTTCGAAATCCTCCTGAAAATCCGGTCTACCTTGCAACACTTGAATCCAGCTCCACTCCACATCAACAATATGAAACAGAGTCTTCAATATGCTGCCTACACCACCAGTACGTGCCCCAAGTAGCTCTTCTTCAGAAATACTCTCACACCACTCGTACCATTGTTCACGAACTATCCAGTTATATTGAAAGAATGTTTGCAGATCAAGGCCTCCTTTTAATGGGAACTTAGATGTTTCCGGTACCCTTCCACCTTCTCATCTCTATACCCTAACGATTCATAAAAAATATGCGCTTCCTTACGCTTCTCTCCAGAGACTAAAATGATATAAAAGCAGTCTCTCTCGTGAGCCATTTCTTCAATGGCAAGCATTAGTTTTTTACCCACACCTTGACGACGGGCCCGCGATGAAACTACTACATTCTCAATTACCATAAACGGTTTGCAATCTCCTACCAGGTCATGACAGACAATCCCCATCAAAGACCCCATCAACTCCCCGTCCACAAAAGCGCCCAACAATATGTACCGACGATCTGTCTTAATCACTTTAAATACTTGTTCCATTTTATTAAGATCAGAAGGTTGATTCATTAGCTCCTGATATAAATCACCAAGTTCATGGAGAGACTCCAATTCTATTTCTTTAATAACGACCATGGATGTTCAACCTGCTTTCTTTAATTTAAGAATCTTTTTCATATATGCTCCACTATTTACGTACCTTCAGTTCAAATTCATCCTTCTGCCCATCCCACTCTACAACAACCTTAATAATCGAGTCCTCGTGTTCAAACGCCCCGCTTCCAGCTCTTTTGGACTTCAGCTCACTTTTTCTTACTCCCTCGACATCTTCTAAGGTTTTACTTCCTCCACCTGATGTTCCCTTGAAGCTATATTTAAAAGAATTAATCTTATCAAGATCCGTTTGCTCACCTTTATATTTAAGCTCAAATGTAGATTGCTGCGAGGTTTCATAATCTGGTCTCTCACCCTTTTTATCGATGAACTTCTCTGTTGCCTTTTGAACATATTCAGCCGACCATACTTTTCCTTCTCCTGTAAATGTGTAATTGTGTTTATAGGTAGTTGTATTGCAGGCAGCAAGAAGAACTATGATTATTCCAGACAGCATCAGCGCGGATAGCTTCTTAATCATTATAGATCCCTCCCGATTCTGATAAAAAGCGAATAGTAACTGTTGTCCCCTTACCTTTAGAGCTATTATAATAAATTTCCCCACCATATTTTTCTACAATATTAAAGCAAATCATTAACCCTAAACCGGTTCCATTACTTTTTAATGAATAAAAAGGCGTGCCCAGCGACTTAACCTCAGCCTCGGACATCCCACTTCCTTCATCGGTGATCATGATCTCGATAAAATTATTATTTCTATTTGCTATGACTGAGACGGATTTCCCTACATCCGAGGCTTCTAGCGCATTTTTTATAATATTAATGAGTAACTGCTTAAACTCAATTTTATTAATGGAAATAAAACAATCTTCCTCTACCTTTATATCGATTTGGTTATCAGATAGCATGGCATAGGAATGAAGCAGACCCGTAACACTTTGAAGAACATCCTTCACATCTACTTTCTCTAGTCTTTGATCTCCATTTGGTTTGGATAGGGTTAGAAATTGAGAGATAATCTGTTCTACTGTGTTTAATTCATCAATCATTAAGTTGAACTTACTTTTTTTAGAATCATCAAATGAATCGTCCTCTTTGAACAATTGCAAAAAACCTCTAACCACGGTTATAGGATTTCGTATTTCATGTGCAACAGCAGCTGTTAATTGTCCTACCATCTTTAACCGCTCGGATTGCTGTAATTGTTCATAATACAGTTGCTGCTTTTTCATCCGTTTAAATGATAGATGGAAAATGAAAAATAATAATGCTTGAACAGCTATTATATTTATAATGTTGCCTATAATGTCATGATGTAAGTAACTATATAATGCACCTTTATCAATGAAGATGACATAACTAAAAGTAATTACCATCAATATTCCATTTATAATAAAGGAAAAGTAGAACAATTTTAAATCGAAAAATAGTATAGAAAGTGCAGGAATAAGGCAAATCAAAATATAGGTGGTCCAAGTTTGAGGATATAAAAAGAAAAGCGTATAGAAGTAAGCAAATCCAAAAAGAATGATGATCTTTCTAAAGGTATATGTCTCATACTTAGGATAGATCCATAAACTAATGGATAGAATTATCACGCACAAAAAATGTACCATATATCCAAAATTAATCCCATTCAACTCTGTTGTAGACAGTATTAATCCAGATATCATAAGGGTAATGTTTAATATCATTACAATGTAATAGATTTTTCGATTCACCTGACTGTAAAACTCTTTCATGAATTCACCACTTCTATATTAATTTAACCCTTTTTTGGATACTACCCTCTCTAGAGGCAAAATTTAAGGACACCCACTTGGATGCCCTTTCTACATCTCATACATTATTGTAATTATATCAGCCACTTTACTAAAATGGGAATAAATACTTTTAGCCCTAATTATGATAAGCCTCTCAGTTATGTGTCAATCTATAAAAAAATAGACTGCTCTCTCACTAAGCAAAGCAGTCCATTTATAGTATCGCTTTTATTCCATATCCTTATCAATATCCTTAGGGATCCGGCGGGCTACATCCGTTGCAATAGCTGCATGGATCACTGCCAGACGCACTAACTCTACCACTTTTTCGTTAAAAATACTTGGGATTACGTATTGCTCATTAACCTCATCCGGATGAACGACTGAAGCAATCGCTTTTGCCGCGGCTAGCTTCATTTCAAGGTTCACTGTTTTTGCTCTGCAATCCAGTGCGCCACGGAAGATACCCGGAAAACACAGCACATTGTTGATCTGATTCGGATAGTCACTTCTACCTGTCGCTAACACGCGAACAAAAGGCTCGGCCAATTCTGGTTCAATCTCCGGTGTCGGATTAGCCATTGCAAACACAATGTTATCGCTGGCCATACTCTTGAGATGATCGACGGATAGAATCCCACCACGTGACACCCCAATAAAGACATCTGCTCCCTGTATAACCTCCGTCAGTCCACCTTCAATACCTTCCGGGTTAGTTGCATCAGCAAGCTTCCGCCATTCCTGATTATCATACTGAAGATCTTTTCTAAGAACACCTTCACGATCTACCGCGTAGATTTTGCGAGCTCCTGCCGCCAGAAGCATATTACAGATGGACACACCAGCCGCACCTATACCCACAACGACAATTCGAACATCTTCGATAGATTTATTTACTACTTTAAGCGCATTCAAAAGACCTGCCAAAACTACAACAGATGTACCGTGCTGATCATCATGAAATACCGGAATATCCAGCTCTTCGGCAAGCCGACGTTCAATCTCGAAACAGCGCGGAGAACTGATATCTTCTAAGTTGATTCCCCCAAATCCAGGAGATACTGCTTTAACGATATTAATGATTTCATCTGAATCTTTAGTATTTAAGCATAGTGGAAAAGCATCGATGTTCGCTAATTGCTTAAACAGCATAGCCTTACCTTCCATGACAGGCATAGCCGCTTCCGGTCCAATATCCCCTAGTCCAAGCACAGCCGTTCCGTCTGTAACGACGGCTACTGTATTCCGCTTCATCGTCAAAGAATAGGCTTTGTTCGGATCTTCGGCAATCGCCGTACACACTCGGGCAACTCCCGGGGTATACACCAGCGATAAATCCTCCCGATTTTTGATTGGCATTTTAGGTGTGATTTCAATCTTCCCGCCTAGATGAGCTAGAAATGTTCGATCTGACACATTAATTACTTTGACCCCTGGCATCTTCGATAGTATAGACATCATTTCTCCATTCGAGGCATCTTGCACGTTTATTGTTATATCTCGAGTTGTTACATCCTTACCTGCACGAATCACGTCAATAGCAACGATATCTCCACCTGCAGTGGCAATTCCTGAAGCAACATCACCAAAAGAAGCAACCGATTTCCGAATTTCGAGCCTGACAATCATCGTTGTTGCAATAGCCATGAATTAGCCTCTCTTTCTTCAACCCTAAGATTTCAAATACACTATACTATACCATTTAAACAAACTTTCTTCCTATTGAATAGATCACCTTAGTATTTTTCTTAAGATAGTATTCCCTTCGGCACCCGGACCAAATACATCAGGGATTGTAGCGACGGGCACAAAGCCGTTTTTACCGTAAAAAGCAATCACATCATAATCTTCTGCATAGGTCAGCATAAGTAAACAGTAAGCTCCCCTGCTCTTAACAACTTCTTCTACATGCTGAAGTAAAATACCTCCTATTCCTTTTCTGCGATGATCTTTACATACTCCAATATCTAGGACTTCGGCTCTTGCTCCAAGCGCGGGAATGCCAATCGGTGCCTCCTCATGCAGAACGGCAACAATACCAAAAGCATCGTCTTGTTCCTTCTCATGATAGGCATAAAACAACGCCCCCCGCTGAAAATGTGATTGTATGCGGCGTCTCAGCCACTGCTCATGGTTAGGATTGTTTCTATCCAGATGGATATGTTCAACCTCAGCTAAGAGGTCCAAATACGGTTCGATCTCATGTTCACGAATTAACTTTATAATAGACATTTCAACAATTCTCCCTTAATAACAAGTTATATACCAGCAGTCTGAACTTAACACGTCCACTGTACAAATAACATGTAGAGTTCGATTATAATGTTACAATACACAATGAAAGAGTCCTACACTACGTCTAACTTGCGTTATATCATAGACAATGACAAGTTGACTGATCAGAATAAATAATATATACATGTCTTACCTATAACGTAGTTGAAGGAGCTTACACTTATGACAGAATCATTTCAAGCATTAGTTGTCGACAAAACAGAATCATCATTCTCCGTCGCTGTTAAGCCGGTTACCTTAGAAGAACTACCCGCAGGAGAAGTTGTAATTAAGGTTGCATACTCCAGTGTGAATTATAAAGACGGATTAGCCAGTATCCCTAACGGAAAAATTGTAAGATCATACCCTTTTATTCCAGGCATCGACTTATCCGGTACTGTGGTGTCTTCTACAGACGAGCGGTTTCATGAAGGACAGCAAGTTATCGCTACAGGGTATGGTATGGGTGTATCTCACTTTGGAGGATATAGCGAATATACACGAATTCCTGCCGCTTGGATCACCCCACTGCCGGAAGGACTTACACTAAGAGAAGCTATGATTTATGGTACAGCTGGACTAACTGCAGCCTTGTCCATTCAAGCTCTGGAAGACAATGACTTAGCACCAGACAAAGGCAAAGTACTCGTAACGGGAGCGACCGGTGGTGTGGGTGGATCGGCTATCGCTATGCTAAGCACAAAAGGCTATAGCGTAGTGGCCAGCACTGGTAATACAGAAGCTAACGAATATTTGAAAACTCTTGGCGCGGAGGAAGTCATTTCACGCGAGGAGGTTACGGGCGGATCTAGCAAACCATTAGAAAAGCAACTATGGCAAGGTGCTGTTGATTCCGTTGGTGGAAACTCACTTGCTTCGATTTTGAGTAAAATCTCCTACAGAGGTTCTGTTGCTGCAAGCGGCCTGACCGGTGGCACTTCTGTTCCAACAACCGTCCTTCCCTTTATTCTTCGAGGGGTTAACCTGCTCGGTATTGATTCCGTAGAGTGTCCTGCTGAGCTACGCGAAAAGGTGTGGACACGGATGGCGACTGATTTGAAGCCTGCACAGCTTGAGAACCTTGTAGATCGTGAAGTAACCTTGAATGAACTGCCACAAGCATTGGAAGATATTCTGCAAGGAAACACACGAGGCAGAGTGCTTGTCCGTTTATCTTAAGCCCTAACAAGAAAACCTCCCGGGAGATTTAATCTCAGGAGGTTTTTTGTTGTTACTCTTGATTATTTGAATATTGATAATTCGGCTGTTGTTGTACATAAGGCTGTTGGCGATAGTGCTGTTCATAGCCTTGAGTGTAGTATCCTTGCATTGGGTAAGGCTGATAATTAAATGCTTGCGTCGCTGGAGGCATTTGTGAAGATATAGGGATGGGCTGAGCTTGCATATGAGCATATGGCTGCATGTTTGGATGCATGTTAGGTTGCATATTTGGTTTCATATTTGCATGCATATTCATATTGGGAGCCATATTCGGGGCCATATTATTGACTCCCTTTACTTTATCTTCTTCACAGCAGTCGGCAGGTGGGCCGATAAAGGTGCCAGGTTTAATAGGAGCTAACGCTTCCTTTACCAATGCTTCATTCAAACAGTAAGTATGGGCCAATACATTTGCCGGAGTTTTGCTCAAAATATCCGAACCTAAGATAACCTCAGGAATAGGTGCGTCAAAAATGGCAAGCAGATGTGTATTATCGACAGTAGCTACTTCATAATGCCACCAGCCTTGCGGCACATTCGCCACTTGACCTGGACATATTGGAAAATGAAGAAGTTCATTTGTAAACGGATTGAGTATAGACACTACTGCTGAACCGCAGATACAATAGACAAGCTCTGCCGCATTTTGATGATAATGAGGCTCCACCACATTCGATTTGCTAAGAAAAATATCAAGGAGTGAGGTATTCTCCAGTGTGTTCAGCTGCTTAACCGACAGCAAATTAATGTAGTTGTTGGCATCCTTTTTAAAGAGAGTATTAGTGTTCACATCGAAAGTAAATTGTGTATCAGGGGACGTATAATCCATGTATGAAGTCACTGTTTATTCCTACCCTTCTGTTCCCGTAAATTTTTGATTTCCTAGAACAACATATGCGTTTGCCTATGCCTAGGTGCCGGAGATTCACTGACTCCAATAAAAATTCATCTTTCTCTGTCAATCGGGGCATCCTCTATAATGTTAAATTCTCACACTATACAGGAGGCAAAGTATGAAATCGATTCACATTAAAATAGTATTTGCGTTATGCATCTCTATCTTCACCATTATGGGGTTGCAGCCTTTGAATCAACACCCCGCGGTTGCAGCCGCTAACCACAAATCCTCTACCAAACAGACTCCATTAACCTTTGTTCTGATCCATGGGTCTTGGGCTACAGCAGGTTTTTGGGATGAAACAGCCGCAGAGCTTCGTAAGTTAGGGCACACCGTCTACACACCGGAATATGCAGGACATGGCGCGGATAAGAATAATAATGTAACACATGAGCAAATCACAAAGTCCGTTGTCGACTATATCAAACAAAAAGACTTGAAGGATTTTATTCTGCTCGGACATAGCTTTGGCGGATCCGTCATTCAAACAGTTTCCCAGCAAGTACCTGATCGGATCAAACGGATCGTGTTCTTTGATGCCTTCGCTCCGCTTGACGGACAAAGTGTGGCAGATCAATTTCCTGCTGAGTCACTTAAATCCTTTGAACAGCTAAGAGACGCTTCCGGTAATAACACCATCACGCTCCCTTTCCCGCTCTTCCGGGATACCTTCGTCAACACTGCCAGTCTTGCGCAAGCACAAGCCTTTTATAAACAAGCTCCGCCTGAACCAGCTACCCCACTGTTTGAAAAGCTGGATCTCAAGAAATTCTACAGTCTCCAAATCCCTAAAAGTTATCTTTATTTGACGGAAGACACGGCTATCCCACAAGGTCCATATGGGTTTCACCCGACTCAATCCAGTCATTTGGGCGTTTTCCGCTTCATCGAGGGCAAAGGTGATCATATGACCACTGTCCGAACCGAGCCAAAAATGATGGCGGAATTGATGGTCAAGGCGGGTAGAGATTAGTCGCGTAATAGCGGAATAATGCATTCAGGCAGTAAAAAAGAGCAAGCGTACGGGAATGTTCCCTACTACGCTTGCTCTTTTTACAATTCTCCGCATGTCATTTAAGGATTCGGCTTCACTCCGGTAATCACCCAGCTATTATGATCTTTAACAAGTGAGATCGTCAGTAGCATGGATGGTTCCGGACCATTTGAAGTCGCGGAATCTATGCGCATTTCTATGACCTCTGAATTTTGGTTAATTACTGTTTCTTTAGTAACCTCGTACTTTGTGATCCATGGGCTGGATACACCAGTTACCCAGTTCAGTTCAACAAACTGTGGATACATAACCTTTTTGAGTTCTTTGGAAAAGATCGAATATTGAATCGACGCATTCCTGTGCTGTAAACCGAACCCGTATAACTCAGCCGCTTGAAATGCTGTTGGTAATATGATTCGTTTAGACTCCGGGGCTGGCAAAGGCATGGCTGAGAGCAGCTTTCCATTAGACTGAATCACCGTTCCGTTATCAGGTGCACCTATTGCGATACCTGGCAGAAGCAATACGCCTGCGATCAGGGTAGCCGCCAATTTCTTTTTACTAATCAGAATCACCTCATAAAAAGCTTTTTCACCTCATGTGAATTGAATTCTAATTATTCCCCGTTACCGCTAACTTTTATGTAACCAAAATGCCAACAAAAAAAGCGACCGTGACAATAACGGAATCGCCTGTGAGAAATAGAAATCTATTATCGTTCTACCGATTGTTTAAGCCGTTGATCAGGCGTGAAAAAGAGTCGGTAGCTCAGTACACTTAGCAGTATACTTGTTATGGCCGCAGAAGCGGTGAATGAGAACACAATCAGAATCTGGTAGCGAACAGCGATTACCGGATCAGCGCCTGCTATAATCATCCCCGTCATCATACCTGGAAGCTGGACAAGTCCTACTGTCTTCATTCCGTCGATGGTAGGAATCATGCTGAATTTCACAGATCTTTTTCTAACTTCATGGATCGCTTGCGGAACGGTAGCACCGAGTGACAGCAGGGTCTCGATTTCCCCTTTGCTCTGCTGTATTTCGTGCTTGATATGGTTAATGAACAAACCCGAGACAACCATAGCGCTACCAATGGTCATGCCACTAATGGGAATGATATATTGTGGGGTCGCCTCAATAATATGTAAGCCGAGCAGAATCCCCATCATAAGGAGCTCCATAGTAGCGATCGCAAGTCCAATTCTCCACACTAATCCACGTAGACCTTTTCCTCTTTTCGCTGCATTCCATGCGGCTACACTTATCATAAAGATTATTATCAAAATAACATAGATCATCTGATCGGTTTTAAAAATAAATTGCAGTACATATCCGACCGCAAGCAATTGAATTGCCGACCTTATAGTGCCTACAATAATATCTTTTTCTAGTCCGAGCTTTTGCCATACCGAGACCAACATCGTCCCTAACACAAACAGAAGCGTGAAACTCAGTGCAGTATAACTCATAAGAATGACGCTCCTTCTAACGGTCGAATAAATCTTTTTGCCAAGTTTTCCGCAGATTCAGCAAAAAAAGATTCACTCAAGTGCTGTTCCAGCTTACCATTCCCCATAAACCATGTAGTAGTGCTTATTCGGCTAGCCTGTTTAAGGTCATGGGTCACCCAAATCATTGAAGTCCCTTCTTCTTTATGCCACTGTTCTAGTAGATCCTCTACCCTTTGAGTGCTGTCAATGTCTAGTGATGCAGTGATTTCATCGAGCAGTAGAACATTAGGTCGCAGCAGCAATGACCGAATCAGGGATATCCGCTGCTTTTCACCGCCAGAGCAATCTGCTGCTTTTTTACTCAAATCCAATTGTTCCAGCCCTATTTGTTCCAATAGCCGCTGTACTAATTTATGGTCATATGGTCTGTCATGCAGCTTGCTGACAGTTCTTAGGTTATCCTCCACACTGCCAGGCAACATAACCGCTTGTTGAGCCACAAACCCGATTTTCATTCTCCACAGCTTTGAATCCATATTTTTGAATGAAGTGCCCTTGACAAGCATATCCCCTTCATCTGGAGCATCCAGCAGAGCCATTATTCTAAGTAGTGTGCTTTTACCTTGACCCGAGGCACCGATCAGAGCGATTCGGTCCGATTCAGATATTTCAGCGGAGATGTCCGAGAATAGATATTTCGAAGCTTGTTCGCTACTTTTCCAGTTCAATTTTGCAAGTCTTTGAATTTCAAAAATACTGCTCAATGCCTTACCTCCTATTGCCAATCGAGAAAATATCATACCATTTCGTATTATAGCATTTTAGCTACATAAAAAAAGAGAAAGGCATCTCCCCCATGAGACATGCCTTTCCCATATATTAATTAATTTATTGATTAAACCGAGCTGTAACGAACACCGCAGGTGAATTCCAGTAGATCGTTACCTCATTCGTAGAATAACTAAGTTCATGATCGGCAAAGCACTGAGCGGCTGGTTTTCCTTGTAAATGTTCTACTACATATTCATCATGAAGCCCACTATCTGGCCCCCCAGATACAAGACCCGGCACAGGATCAACCACATGGTCACCAACAGATGGACGATGATGAGGATGCATCACTGGATGATCGCCAAATCCGGTAACATAACTGATATCCAGTACGTTACGACCCATCAGATAGTGCAAATGATCTAGCGCACAGTCCGCAAAGCTCGAATCTCCACTAAAATATTCAGCCACTAGCAGCAGCATAGCATTGTTCATTACTAGCATATTGCTACCCCAAATATAGTCTTCCTCTTTTAAGGAGATCCTATAGCCATCCTCGCGACTCTGTTCAGATAAACATCCAGCTTCAGCTAGAAGTCCTTCTCTTAAGGAAGCATACAAAGCACGGTCTGCTAGATCTTCACCATTTAATAGATACGCAAGTGTGCCGTAGCCCCCCATATCTGCCCAGCCTAGACTGTATTTTGAAAAAGACAACTGCACCAGTTGCAGAACAGCTTGATGGTATTCTTCTTTCCCCGTCGTACGATAGAGCTCCGCAGCTGCCCAATACCGCTCATCCTTGTCGTTCCCATCTCCATATTCACCGGTGCTAATTTCTGGCGGATTTATAAACCCTGGCGCATCTGGATGTTGAATAAGCCATTCCCAAGCTAGTGTTGCGGCATCCAGACATTTCTTCGCATAGGCTGAGTCAAAGGGCTCATATATCCGCGCTGCCATGGCCATGACTCCAGCAAAATCTCCAGTGGCGGTTGCTGACACCGGTGAGAAATATAGATCTGCTGTATCAGCCTCTGGCATCACATCCAAATCTGGAAAGCTCAGCGTAGTCAGCTTATGATACACTCCACCTGTTCTATAGTCTTGCATTTTGAATAACCAATCCAGCTCCACTTTGCATTCCAGCAATATATCTGGAGTTATCCCCCCACTTTCAGGAATCGGGATAGCGCTTACAAAAGCAGATGGATATAACTCATAGGCTAGTAAGAGATCGGCGATGGCCTTGGCTCCGGGTCCACTATATTTACCATAATCACCTGCATCATGCCAGCCTCCAGAACAATCTAGCCGACGCTCCGTTTCACCATATACAATTCCCTCTGCTGTATGACATGCCTTATGCTTCCAATCTCCAGCATACTCTTCAGTCAACTCAACCCCGCAACGATAATAATAAAAGGCCTTCAGCAAGCCCTGTTGAAGCTCCTGATAAGGTTTATCTGAGATTATAAATGATGCCGAAGCTATCCCCTCACCTTGCTCAATCCGGTATCTGCCCACTGCATGAACCTCAGAAAAGTCACCTGTATGTACAGTTACTCCGCTTGCCTCATCAAATCTGGGAGTACCTGTCTGCCCTTCGAATACAACATTTCCATGATCAACATCAACAACCTGAAAGTCATGTCCAGCACCAGTAAACACTGCAATCTTTTCTCCACCCACCGGATATCCGATTTGATTTACAGTAATGGTTCGGAGTTTACGCTCACTCATCTTCATTCTCCTTCATATCAATTTGATGAAGCCAATGATTACAAGTCTCTCTTTCAAGTTGAGAATACTCTATTCTAGTTGTACGTGGCAATGATAACTACAATAAAAAAACCTAGAGTTAACCAGAAACGGTAACTCTAGGTGATATGATCAGCTTATTTGTCTCCAAGCAGCTTAATAAAGTTAGCTGGAAGTGTGAATTGCTGATTGTGAATCACTATACGGCGAAGCTCTTCAAAGGAACTAAGATCATCATCTTCATCGTCGTCTTTGATTTCCTTAATGTCCCGATGCAGTCGCTCCATTTGCAGATCAAGTGCATGAGCGGCATCCGCTGCATTTTTCAATTCACGCGTCATACTCTCTGGTACTGACTTATTATATTTATAGAAAATTTTATGTTCGAGACTTGCCCAGAAATCCATAGCAATGGTACGAATTTGTACCTCAACGCACACTAACTCCTGACGATCTGACATAAATACAGGTACCTGAATCAGCAAATGCAAACTTTGATAACCGTTAGGCTTGGGATTCTTAATATAATCCTTCACTTCAAGAACCGTTAAGTCGTCCTGCTTCTGAAGCATTTCACTTACATGATAAATATCTGAGATAAAAGAACAGGTAATTCGTAGACCTGCAATGTCTTTAATACAATTTCTCACAGAATCTAGAGATAATTCTCCATTTTTGCGGAGCATTTTGTTCATAATACTCTCGGGAGACTTGATTCTCGATTTGGTATGTTCAATAGGACTGTAATCGTGTAGAGACTGAAACTCCTGTTTGAGGATCTCAATCTTCGTCTCCATCTCATCAAGCGCAAATTTATAAATCAACATAAACCGGGTGATCTCGTGCTTAAGCTTCTTAAATTGTTCGATTTGATTCTCGGGGGTCATTATCCATTTCTCCTCTTGTAGCTTTTCTCTATATTTATCATAGCCAATCCACTAGTGAAATTCAAATTCAGCGAGCGAATGTGAGGTTATTCAAAGTTAATTTGATTCAAATCCCATATTTCAAATGGGGTATTAGACAAGGGTTTAGTATAACAAGCCATTCGTACTTTAAAAGGCTTATCATTAATTTCAACCATTACATCGCGAAAATAATCAGGTCTTGGTGCTACTTCAGGAGTTGTAGAAAGGACCTTTATGTTCAAAGGATGCTTCATTAGGCTTATTTCTTTCACTGCATCAGCATCGGAATTATAATTTACTTGATTTATGGTTTGGAGTCCCTGTAGTTCCGCATTTAACTGACGTTCAAAATTCCATTTGGAATGCCCAACTTCTATAGTGATCCATCCAATAATAGCTACAATTACAACTAAACATAAAATGAATAGTACATTCTTTTTTACGTTCATTCGCACACCTCCTTGAAGCATACCCATATTCTACCACAACCAATGATTAGCAGAAAAAGAGCTCCCTCTCGGCAGCCCTTTCATCTGTTACAGTAACTGTTCTTTAGTTAAGCTGTTTCCACTTTTGCTCCAACGCTTGAGGGACATAGCTTTCTAATTTTTTTAATAGTTCCAAGGGTTCTTGATCTATATTTAACAAGCTAAGATGCGAAGCGTTAGAAAATCCCTCGTTAATGCTATGTTGAATTAGATTCATCAGAGGATCAAAATAATTCCTGATATTTAAAACCCCTACCGGTTTCTTATGTATACCGATTTGTGACCAGCACAAAACCTCAAACAGCTCTTCATACGTTCCAAAACCGCCGGGTAAAGCAATAAACCCATCCGCCAATTCTCCCATTTTTGCTTTACGTCCATGCATATCGTCCACTTCTATCAGCTGCGTTAATTCTCTATGTACCATCTCTCCATTAAACAATCCCCTAGGCATAACTCCGATCACCTCACCTCCACCGTTCAAAACAGCATTGGCGACTTCACCCATTAATCCAATTTTTGACCCCCCGTAAATTAAGCGATAATCGTTCATAGCCATGTAGTTTCCAAGTTCAACAGCTTTGACTTTATATTCCTCATGCACCCCTAAATTCGATCCTGCAAAAACACAAATTGATTTCAAATCCTCATCTCTAAACTATATATTGATAATATCCGACATCTAATATACTATATGTTGGAGAATAAATCATATAAAAGATTAAGGAGAGCTACATAATATGGAGATCAATGAAGTGCAGAAATGGATTAAAAGTTATTATGGACAAAGAGGCTGGACCGATTATGGTCCTTTTATACGGGTTGGATTTCTTATGGAAGAGACAGGTGAGGTTGCACGGGCAGTACGATCCTATGAAATCGGAAGAGATCGCCCAGATGAATCTACCCCTCCACCAGAGCAACTGAAACAAGACTTGATTGAGGAAATTGGTGATGTGCTAGGCAATATAGCCTTGTTAGCCGATTTGTATGGTATCACTTTAGAAGAGGCATTTACTGCACATAAGGAAAAATTAGTTAAACGCTTTAATTCCTAAGGAGAAGTAGAAAAAGGGCTACAATCGGCATCACCGTATTGTAACCCTTCTTTATCTAACTATTTAAGCCTCGTTAACTATTACTGCCTAATGTATGATTCGAAATAGCATTAATTATTGTTTCCCAATCATCTGGGTGAACTTCGTGACCCGTTCCTTCTAGGGTTAGTAGCGACGCATTAGGAATTTCATCGGCAAGCGCCAGACCATGCTCCAAGGGAAGTACGCTATCTTCTGTACCGTGGATAACTAAGGTAGAAACTATGATATTTTTCGCCTTCCCCTCGTAGTCATCCACTCCTGTAAGAAGCGAATGATTAAACATGCTGAGCAAGTTGTTTGCACGTTTTATTTCCATCCTAACTTGTTTATACGCTCTTTTCTCATCGAATTTATGTTTTGATCCACAGAGTATGCTGGAACCGGAAACCAAGTAATCTGCGACCGCTTTTTCATCTGACCAATCCAGACTAGCTCCATTTGCATGAAAAGCGAGGATCCTCTCATCCATTGGAGGTAAGTTCCGGTCATTATCATCAGATTCAAAAATGCTAGATGCGACCAATGTTAAGGTTAGAACCTTTTGGGGATGACGTATAGCAAGGACTTGTGCAATCATTCCACCTAAGGACATCCCAACGATATTTGCCTGTTCTATATTATAAGCGTCAAGTAACCCAGCAGCATCATCGGCCATATCAATTACCGTATAATTAGAACTCCCAGGCTCATATACAACAGAACGTCCCACATCCCGGTTATCATACCTTATAACATATCGTCCTGTATCTGCTAATCGTTGACAAAACTCCTCATCCCAATAAACCATTGAACAAGTGGCACCCATAATTAGTAATATTGCAGGATTGCTAGGGTCTCCAAAACTATCCGAACATATATCAATTCCGTTTACTTTAAATATCTTTTCGCTCATTGTTTATTCCTCATTTCATTCGAATTTGGTAATCAAAGAATGCACACTTAAATAAGACCCGTCACATTTTGAAATAAATGGATGTTGGTGTCATTGAATTGCACCTCGAATTAACGCAAACGAATGAACTTGATAATCACGATAAGCACTCTCCTACTTCATATTAAAGGGTTGTTAACCCAATTTCGATTATAACATAAAAAGACTATCCTCTGATTTTGAATCAGGAGATAGCCTTTCCATTTATCCAGACAAAACTATTCGTTAAATAAATACTTCCTCAACGGTCAAATTTCGCTCCTTGGATAAATCCCTGAACGTAGTTTCATCTACTTTCACTAATGGCTTAAAAATATCCAATGGGTTGTTCATAATAATCGTGCCTTGCTCTCCGTTGCTAAGCTGAACACTTTTACCTACGAAGTTCGGCAGTAAATGTCCAATCAAAGCTTGTACCGCATTTCCATTCAGCTTGCCAAAGCCCAGCTCATGCACCTTGCGCAGAACGGTAATCAGCCCTTGTTTGGGTTGATTCACTCTTGCAGAGGTCATCCCAACATAGGCATTAGCAACAGCCACAATCAGTGTATACGGGTGCAGGTCCGCCTTACGAAGCATATTAGGATAACCAGTCCCATCCTCGAATTCATGATGCTGAAGCGCCACCAGAGCGGTCTTCTCGTCATTCATAGATTTAAGAATAATATCGTATCCATACGAAGTGTGACGCTTTAGTTCTTCAGTTTCCTCAGGGGTTAAGATCCCCGTCTTATTTAAGATAGAAGGGTCGATCTGACTTTTTCCTATGTCGTGTAAATACCCTGCCCGGCTAATCTCGTAGCGTTCTTCTTTGGTATAACCTAACCAAGTCGCTATGTAAAATGATAGCAGTCCCACCTGTAATGAATGATTGTATGTACCAACGTCTTCTCGTTCAAGCAACAGCAATAAGGAAACTACATCCTTATGTTCATCCATTTTTTCCAGCAAGGGCTGCAACGTAAGATCAACATCTGACTGCGTGAAACTGCCCTTGCTGAGTGCTTCTAGAAAAATAGATTCATAGTTTTGGATTGCTAGATCAAAGTTTCCATTTAAGCTTTGCTCCAGATTCGTTCCCTCATTATCCATCGCAATGCTGCGAGGTTCAATATCGACATAATCGATACGATGTCTCATCAGGAGGGTGATTTCTTCTTGGTAAACAATTGTCCCTTTTGGGAGCACGTGTAAACCAACACTATTAAAAGTGTCCAACATAAGACAATCGCCATGTTTGAGATCCGTGACATGAGCTTTCAAAATTCTGCACCCTTCCTATCAATAGGTATATTTTACCTTAAGGATAGCTAAATTATTCCAAAGTCACAATATGGTTAAAGTCTCATTAACACTATCAATTAGTTCAAAAGACCCCCGCAACATCACCTAAAAAGGAATACTAAAGTCCGCTATCACTTTTCCAATCAACTGATCCTTCGCTACAAAAGGAGTAGCCCAGAGATGAGCATCGTAGCTTATATTCCGGTTATCTCCGAGAAAAAAGTAATGGTCCGACGGAACCGTAACGGGTCCAAAAGTATAATTCATCCGCTCATTAAGATAGGGTTCATTGATCTCCGTTCCATTTCTGTAAAGGGCCCCATCTTTAATTTCAATGGTATCACCTGGCAACCCTATCAACCGCTTTACATATCTTTTATTCTCATCACCTGCTACCGGAGGCGTAAACACGACGATATCTCCATGATCGAGTGTCGTCATCCATAACATTTTTTCAACGATTAGACGGTCATTAATTTCAATTGTAGGAATCATAGAGCCTGTAGGAACCCTCATGGCTTCAGCAACATAAGTTCTTACAAACAAAGATAGGACCACTGCGATAGCAACACTAGGCAAATATTGTTTGATAAATTTCAACATAATTGCTCACCTCATATTCATTTTATAAACTCTTTGATCGGTGCAGAAGCTTTTTTCGCTCGTTCATATTCAGTTCATATTGTCGTCATGTATAGTTCATCTTCATCGGGTAAGCTTCCTTTAGCAATTCGTTAAGGTACTAAAATAAAGCGATTAGAACAGGAGAAGATACGAGTGAAACCAGAAGAAGAGGTTATTAAAAAAAGGATGAATAAACCGCTTAAAATTATACTTATTTCCATAGGGGCTTTAGCTACTGCAATAGTACTTTTTCTAGTGACTGTTTTTGTCGCTAATATTTTCCTCAATAAATCGGACCAAGCTAAAATAAAACCCTATGGTCAGTCTGTAAGCGTCGATGGTAAAAATATGAACGTTTTGATTCAAGGAAAGGGTGAAGAGACAGTCGTGCTCTTACCTGGTTATGGAACGGTGGCACCGGGACTTGATTTTAAGCTGTTAATAGATGAACTATCTCCATTTTACAAAGTTGTCGTGATTGAGCCTTTCGGTTATGGATTAAGTGATAGAACTGAAAAAGAGCGAACCACAGAAAACATTGTGAGTGAAATTCATGAAGCTGTAAAGCAGCTTAATATTGACCGTTATATTCTAATGGCACACTCTATTTCCGGTATGTACAGTTTGAATTATGTGAACAAATATCCAAACGAAGTGAGTGCATTTGTCGGGATTGATAATAGTATTGCAACGGAAGACAGAATAGGTGTTAAAATACCAACAGGAAAATTAAAACTACTTAGAGAATCAGGCTTGGGCAGATTGTTATTTAAATCAAGTGGAAATCCCTATGCTGAATTGCCGTTTGATGATGAAACTAAAGAACAATTGAGATTGCTTACGCTTAGAAACACTTATAATTACACTAACTTAAATGAAGTGGAACATATGTCTTCTAATTATAAAGGGGCTCTAAATTCAACTTTTCCAAAGGATCTCCCCCTTTTGCTCTTTGTTCAAGGGGATGATACTCTCTTAAAAGATTGGATATCATTGCATGAAGAGCAAGTCAAAAATTCCGTTCAAGGAAAATTGGTAAAACTTGATGCAGGACATTATCTGCACCATACCAAATCAAAAGAAATCGCCGAAAATTTTAAGACATTTATGAAAGAAATAAAATAAGGATAGATTGTATCGCTCAGATTGTCTAAACCGTTTCACCTATTCTCCATGCTGCTGCATCATGTGCAAGCTTCCTTGCATTTCATGCCGCAGCATTTTTTTTATTCGTACTCGTTAATATTTACGTACCCACACTTTTAAAACCGCTCAATAATGCGATTCATTTCCCCATCTACGTCCATCAAAGTATTCTTAGGAATATGAATGACCAACAAACCGCCAAAGATCTGTTCACATTTCCCATCATTCTCTGTGATCCGTTGTTTAAAAGCAGAAATGGCTGCTGAATCAACAGCCTCTTTACTGAGGAGCCAAGCGTACCTTTTGAAATGAGATTTCTGTACAGTTTCCTGATAGTAATAGATCCCTAGCTCTTCTTTCACCCGTATAATATCACCCATTGTAACACTTGGATTAAAGATCGGCGTCTCTTCAATGCGGTATTTATCTTTACCGACTGGAGTAACATCAAGGATTTCTATTTCACGGCCTGCTGGATCGAAGCAAATATGTAGTCCTGACGAATCTAGCATCAGCACACCTCAATTCTATTCAAAATCTGATCTTGATGATTCTAAATAACACAAAACACAATAAATACATTAAGCTTGTAATCCCGAACAACCTGAAGATTCCCGGCGTTAAAAACATATATAAACTGTATGGAAAACTCCAAATAAAGGCGAGAAGCATGAGAAGGCTTCTGTTTAAAGAGACACCTATCGCAAGTAATCCGGCAGGCAACACCAACATTACCATACTTATTATAATACTGGATTGATTCGTAACCTCAGCATACGGATTAATGAATATAAATATAAACCATAAAAAAACGGTCATCAAACTGGATACATATCCAATGAGTTTAATGATTGTTAAGTTTATGGATTGCTCCATTCCATCACCTCAATTCTTTCGCAATAATTCTCTCCAGCCATTTCCACGGGAGCAGCGTTTTGCCTAAGATCAAGATCCGGGTGCCTTTGCCGATAGGATACCGAAGCCTTGGTGACTTCATTTCAGTAATACGACCGATGAGATCTGCCACTTGCTTTGGATCAGGTGCAGTTTCAGCGGTATGCTTGGAATATCGTAGCACAGCGTCCAGACGGTCTCTATAAGGAGAATCCTCGACTTGACGAATTTGTGCCATTCCTTTTCCCCAAATCGGAGTACGGAAGGAGCCAGGTTCAATTAATACTACACGTATTCCATAAGGAGACATTTCATGACGCAGACTTTCACTGAATCCTTCTACTGCAAATTTGGAAGCTGCATATGGAGCGTACCCTGGAAACCCGGACAACCCGCTTATACTCCCTACGTTAATAATCGCACCACTTTTCTGTTCTCGCATAACTGGCAGCACAGCTTTTGTCACCGCGACTAATCCGAAAAAATTCGTCTCCATTTGCTGACGCCATTCTTCCATGGATATCTCTTCTATGAAGCCGCCTATAGCAAAGCCTGCATTATTTACCAAAACATCAATTCTTCCGAATGTTTCGTGTACTGAGGTTATAGTCGCCTGTATAGAATCACTATCGGTAACATCCATGGTCATAAAATGAAGCTGCTTCAAGAGTCCTGCTTGCTCTGCCTGCTGTTCAAGCTCGCCTTTACGACTCAAATCGCGCATGGTTGCTACAACTTTGAATCCCTGTCCTGCTAGTTTAAGGGCTGTGAGCAGTCCAAATCCACTAGAGGTTCCAGTTATTAAGGCTACTCGATCATGCATTCGATCTAGATGTGAGTTCATCTTTGACTCTCCTTATGTTTCATCATTTCAAAAAAGCAAACAAATGTTCTTTTTCGGATTGACTATCCATTAATTTCAAGTTATAGTAAGTGTATCATTTATATTTCTGCGGGAGAAGCACCTCGCAAGATAGGCATTCATGCCTATCTTGGAGGTGCTTTTTTTGCGCACATAGACTAATTAAGGAGCTGAAATGAATGTTTATTCACAATTTTAGTTATTTAAAGAGATTTGTCCAATTAATCCTAGTAGTAGCTCTCCTCAACATCAACCTTACATTAGCTTCTGCAGGTACAGACTGGGATTCAGCCTTAGATGACATTAACGGTCTCCATGGTAATTATACCTCGCTTCAAGTAGCCCTCAAGTCCGATAGCTCAAAAATTCAAATGCTACGTAAGCAGAACAATGAAACTCTGAAATCTATTCACTCTGTCATAGAGTCAACAGATAAGGTTCTGCTGAGTCGTTTATCATCTGAAGCAACGTCGGCTCAGAAGAAACATGCTCCTCTACTGGACCAATACAGCACACTCAGTAAGCAGTCTACCGCAGCCAAGAAAGCTAAGGACTTTAAGACAGCCACTCTCCTGGATCTAAGACGCAATAAGCTCAAAGCTGCGGTAAAACTCGCTAGAACTGAAATTAAGGCCAAGACAGACGCTTTGGCAACTGCCCGCAAGCAAACAGCTGCCAAGATCAAGCCTATCAAAGATGCTCTGGCACCAATCACAGCTCTGAAGAAGCAAATCACCGCCGAGAACAAGAATATCGCTGTAGCGCAGAAAGTTCGTTCAGAAGCAGATAAACAATATAAATCGGCTGTAAAACAAGGGGATGCAATTAAGGCAGTATCAGAAATGAAAATATCCTATGAGCAAATGAAACGAATTCATGACATGCATCAGAATATTTACAGCTGGGAGCAGAAGATCTCCTTAGCTCTACGATCTGCAGAGTCTAAGCTTCCATAAGGATTCGTTCCCACCGGCTCATATCAGCTTCACTAACATACTAATTAGTTGGGCTGCAGGCACAATTAGGAGCTGAGCAAATATAGTACCTATAAATCGCGAACCCATCAATACCACATATATTTTTCCTAGCTGATCACGGTATTCTACATTTTCAGTGGCTTTATGGGTAATAAGACCAAGCTGTGGGTCGATAAATATGGTCAGCAGTATAGTCGCCATTCCGTTAATCAATCCTGAGGCTTGAGAAGCAGTCGTGCTATATTGAGGCATTAGATGAGCAGCATACAAAGATGATATGACCCCTACGGTGTAAAAGGCTGTAACAAAAACATTCATAACAATAAAACGTTTAGGAATCCCCAGGTATCTGAAGTTATATAGATTCACTTTTGGTTTTCTTATGTATTTTCTAGTATTTTTTAACTGCCCGATCGTTACGCTCGTAAGCAGCTTGGGAATAGAACCTTCGATTTCAAGCTTTGAGATGATTCTCCCAAACAAGCCTACAAAAGTAGGGAAAATAGCAATGGCAATTAATGTCCCTAATGAAGAAGCTAACAATATAATTCTCAAGTAATTAAGAAGTGGGAAATCAGAATGTATTTTGGCATAATCTACGAATTTAGCCGTCAGTGGAGCTTGAATCATGTTTGCAGTTCTTGACACGAGAACAATAATGCCTGTCAGAGACAAAGCAATAGCTATCTTGTTCAGCTTCACCCCGGCGTATCTTACCGAATAAGATAAGGTTTCTGCTGTATGAATAATCATTGTAAGCAAGCATACTACAATCAAGCTATTTACCATTTTTAGGTTCATCTCCATTAAAAGCTATTTATCTATTCGGTGCAGTTTTGGGCGAAAGTATTGATCCAGTCCGTAAGAAAGCGTAATTCCAACGGTATATCGAACAAGGTCAATCCATAGGAATCCCTTTCCGAGAATCAACCCACCGAGTATGGTAGCACGGATGCTGTTGATCCACTCTGCTTGATACAGTTGGCTAAATTCTATGCCGAAACTAAACATCAGGCTCCACATAAAAGCGATCCACAGCTTCCGGTTCACTAGCAGTACACGAAACATAAAGTAAACCATGCTGCCCCAAAGCGCATCTCCAAAATGTCTCGTTACAAACAAAGGTAGCTGTTCCGAGAATGCTCTAGAGCATAACCCCAGTACAATAACAATTAAGCAGATGCATCCATAAATAACTCTTTCTTTTAAAGCATTGACTCTCATTTCCATCCTCTATCCTGCGTCTGACTTGAAATTTATGCTTGATATAATATTAATCATCACGATATAAAACGGATAAATAATCATGGCCCCTATTATGATTAACCCCGTTACCGGAACTGGTTTATCCGCAGCTTCTGTAATCGGGAACCATGCTGCGAATAAATTAATAAACAGAACCAAATAGGGAAACCACAGGATCGTAGTGAAATATATGGATTTTTTACCGCTCAAATATTTTCTTGTCATCCAAACAAACCCTAAGTACTTCGGGGTTCCACATTCGTTCCACACTAGTAAGCTCTAATTCATCAAATTCCAGCCTATAAATATCTGGTTTCGAAGTCTGTTCAAAGAACTCATAACCATACTCTTTATTGAAGTAATTCAGGATAATGGTCATGATATTCCCGTGGGTACCTAGTGCTATTTTGCCGCCTTTATTTTGCTGGATCAATTGCTTCATGATGGGGATCGCACGCTCTTGCGCTTCCTGAGTACTCTCACCATTTGGCATTTTATATTGTAAGTCTGTGAATGATGTCTGGATACCCTGAAGAAATTCTTGTTCACTGATCTCGATTTCAACGCTTGCGATGGCTCTTTCTCTAAGTTCCTCATACAGCTCAATTTCTTGATCCGATGCCTCAGCCAAATACTTAATCGTATCTATGGCTCGTCTATAAGGACTAGAAACAAAATGTGTGATCTCTTCCTCCGCCAACAGTTCTTTAATTCTATATGCGTCCTCATGCCCTTTATCAGATAATCCTCGTTCTCTCTCATCCCCAAGCACAAAAGGTGATACTGCGTGCCTAATCATATAAATAAAAGTCTTCATGAGTTACTCCTCTCCAGCTCATTCAAATATCGTTTTTGCCACTTCGCGGTCTTTCTTGAAAATCTCCACTGGATAGGGAATGGCCATCTCGGGCAGCTCACTCTCTTTAAAGAACTTAAATTCTTCGACTTCTCCATCCATTGCTCTCAGCGTTCCACGGATGATAGAACACTCAAATACGATGACTGTATATTCCACCTGGTCTCCATTGTTATATTCGTATCTATATTTCCCTCCACCAAAAACCCCAAGAATGGAAGTAGGATGCACCATTAATCCAGTCTCTTCATATACTTCTCTGCGCAAAGTTCTTCCCGGCCGTTCCCCTGGCTCGATAGCGCCTGCTGGCAATCCCCACAAGGACTCTTCAGGTTTTCGAATAAATAGAATTTCATCTTCTTTATTTCTTATTACTGCAGCTACGGAAGGCATCATTAATAACTCTGAACCCACTTTTCCTCGGATCTCCTGATAATACTCAGACATCGGCACGCTATTCATCCATCCTCTCACACCGTTTTGTAGAACATCATCCTATTTTCCTCCGGCTTCCCAAAAACCCACATTATGTATATATTAGACATCACTGTGATGGAATCCTTTAGATTCGGTAATATGCTTAGCGTGGAACAAAAAAAGCTTCCGAACGGCTCAATACTTTCTGAGGTCCGGAAGCAGTTACAATGAGGTGAGACTTTGAGCTTAATGTTTCCCTTTGTAGCCGGCAAGCTGTACGATCATGATAACAAGAACAAGCAATGAAATGAGCTGGTCAATACTCATCTGCGTCCGCCTCCAATCCCAAATGAAGGATGGCTCTTCGGACGGCATTTCCTCTCCCAAGGACACTGCTTCGTTCCCCTTATACACACTATGTAACATGAGTTCCAATTATTACTTTAAGAATGACTTACCCCTCCATACGAGCAAGTTCTTTTTCCACTTCATCTAGTTGATCTTCGCCGAACACTTTAAAGCCATTTTGCCGTAATAACTCCGTAGTTGTACCTTCTCCTGACATCTTCGTATCCCTAAAAGTACCATCATAAATATAAAGACTACCACAAGAAGGACTATCCTGTTTTAATATTGCTAATGTAACTTGATGTTCTGTAGCCAGCTTCAGCGTTGCTTGAGCACCCTTCATAAAAGGTTCCGTAACATCCACACCTGCACCTGTTACTACCCGCTCACCTTGCCGCTGGGCATCTGGACGAGGCGTTGATAACCCTCCGACTACCTCAGGACAAATGTGGACAAAACGCCCTTCCTCATACCACTTCAAGAAACGAGCATCGAGACACGGTACATCACCATTATCATAACGCACTTTATGTCCTAACAGACATGCGCTTACTAGAATCTTCCCTGTCATCGTAATCTCCACCAGTCCGTCTAGTATTTAATATATGGCTATATTATTTACGACACAAAACTGATATGCAAGATCGAAATGCTTGTCACTGAAATGTTTGTGCTTCATATACAAAAGAATGCTTATTATGTCCATATAGGCATCATTAATCTTGATATTGGGGGGTCTTCTCACTTCTATACCGACTCCAGCAAGTCCACAATAAATCAGCCATAAGATAGAGTCCCACGAAAGGAAATATAATTCCCCAAACATTATAGACTAGTGAATACAAACGCTCCATAAACGGCTGAATCCCATATACACAAGTTACCGATAGCGCCCACCAATATAGGGAGAATCGAAGGCAAATATGCCCTTGCAGTTGATAAGACATCCCTGAATAATCCCACCATTGCTTTTGAAACACAGTTTTTAGCAGCCAACCACTTACGTATTCAACAGCTGAAGGAACGACTAACGCAAGCAGGAGGAAAATTGGGAAAGGCAGGGTTAAGTCTCTGGCAATCAATAGAAGCAGTGGTGCAAATCCATACATTGGTTTAAAAGGGCCTTTTAGAAAGCCTTCTTTGCGAAAGCTTCCATTACTATATAAGTTATATGCACCTTCCAATACCCAGCCTAAAAAAGAGTAGATCATAAAATAAAAGAAATATTGGCCTGCCACTGCCATCGCAGAATCTCCGCTTGAAGAAAATATAGAAGTCATCATGTTTATACACCGCTCCTAGTTGTCATTATTTTCTTTAATATCCATCCGGCCCTATTATGCCTTAATCCTTCAGGAGATATGCGCAACAAAAAAGACATAACCCAAAGGTTATGTCTTCATTACAAATTATAAAGAGTAAAGCGGATTCTCTATCCATCCACGCTTATGGTTTAAGCCGTTCTTCATGATTCTGAGCCGATATTAGCAACTGGTCGTCGTCTTGTTTCTTTAACGTATCCGTTGTAAGTTCACTACGTACGCCAAAGTTTGAACCATACTTTTTCTCAAAGTTGCCTGCAAGGGCCTCACCACGTTTTTGCCGATATCGGCTGTTCTCATTCCGACTACGCATTTCATTTCCTCCCTGCTACATGAATGGCTGAGATCTGTGAAATTTGCGAAAAACTACTAGGAACTTGGAGAAAACTCTCTGATGAGGTTGTACCTGAATTCATTATACAATAATTGTTAAAATCATCTCAAGCAAAAACAGACTGCCCAATGAAGGACAGCCTGTCTTCCGAATCATTTAGTCCAAATCGTTAGGAAGCGGATCAGGATGCGAGGACTCTGCAGGCTTGGCTACCCAATCGTCTGCTTCTGGCTCGATGTCCACACCATTCTCCATCTTCTTAATTTCAGCTAATGAATCGCCGTCTTTATTTTCCTTGTTGCGGATTTCCGCTTCATCTTGAGAATAATCTGACATGTGAAATCCTCCTCAGGTGCTTTGCTTTATTTGTTCCTTAGTTATAGTTACCCGATGGAGTGTTTTGCAAACATAGTTACGATGAATGAATTTAAGGGTACATGATCCAAGCTACCACCGGACCGATACATGAACCGACAATAGCACAAACGGTCATCGCTACGGAGCTCATTGAAACTGACTGTTCACCGTATTCCAGTGCCTTTGCAGTCCCAAGTGCATGAGAACCCGTTCCTAACCCGATCCCAATCCCAACTTCGCTTCGAATCTTAAACAGTTTAATAATGAGAGGACCGCCAATCGCACCTGTAAATCCGGCAATCATTACAAATACGGAGGTTAGCGAGGAGTCCCCACCTAAACCATTTGAGATTTGTATCGCCACAGGTGTTGTGATCGATTTTGGCAAAATGGACAGAACATACAATTTAGAGAATCCTAGACCAGCCGCCAAAAGCAGACCACTAAACATCCCTAATAACAGACCTGCAATCGCTCCCCCCAGGATGGCCGGAAGATTCTCAACTAACACATTACGTTGTTTATACAATGGGTAGGCTAGCGCCACTACAGCAGGACCGAGTAACTGATTGATCCACTGACCGCCTATCATATATGTATCATACGGAATATGAAAATATAGAAGTATTGCTACAACAAAGACTGTTGCTGTTAGTGCGGGAATCAGTACAGGAAACCGAAAACGTCTATAAATTACGGACATCATCAAATAAATAGCAACATTAAGCAGAACAATTCCTGTCGCGATAAAAAACATTATAATTCCTTCCCCTTTTCGCTTAAGCTCTTGCTGCTCCAGCCCGCCTTGCTCTTTCCTTTCAAGGTTGAAAGCCATTGACTCGTATGTGCTGCTGCTGCAATTGTGAGGACGCTGCTAACGATAAGAATCAAGATTAAGAGCAAACCTCTTCCACTAAAAATATCCATATGCTTCACGATCCCAGCCGTCGCTGGAATAAAAAATAACGGAAGATAAGCTAATATTGTTGTTGCACCATCTTCAATCCACTTCACTGGTACAACCTTGAATAGCAATAAAACAAAGAGCAATAGTAATCCGACGATACTCCCAGAAACGGGAAGATGCAGCTGCTTTTGCAGGAAGTCTCCAGCCAAGTAGAACAAATAAAGCAGGAACACTTGGATAATTATGCGAATGATTTTCATGATGCAGGATCCCTTCATTATTAAATTAACTCGATAAAGCTTAAAATGGGTCACCTCAATAAGAGTATCAGAGTTTTCATGAAAATTTCAATTACTTTTCGAATCTTGTAAGAATTAAACAAAAATAACCTGCATGATCTCCAAGATGCCGGAGACTTTGCAGGTTTAATTATTTTCGTAATGCAGCTCAAAAATGAGATTCCAGCTTAGTTAAACCCACTGAACGACTTGCTCTGCGCTTTGTCTTGTTTTTCCACGTGGTTCATTCAAACGATACCCAAAGGCTACCATGCAGGAGATTCCAAAATGTTCGGCATCCATAATCCCCTCGTCGGCAAGAACTTGCTCTATCTTCGCCTTATCGAAACCTTCCATTGGGCAAGAATCGATTCCGATTAAAGCGGCTGATGTCATCATATTACCAAGGGCTATATAAGTCTGACGGCAGCTCCATTCGAACATTGCACGCTCATTCTCCATCAATCCGAAATCAACCTTTAAGAACTTATCGAACATATTACCTTTCCCCTCCATCACTTCTGGAGGTAGCTCCTGCACATGCTCCATGATCCCTTTAATATAATCTGAATCAGCAGCCATATCTTTAGGAAGACGTGAGAGAATCAATACAAAATGACTTGCGGTTGACAATTGCTTTTGTGCTCCCCAGGCATGAGCACGTAATTTCTCTCGTATTTCCGGACTTTGTACTACGACAAAACGCCAAGGCTCGAATCCGAATGAACTTGGTGACAGACGTCCTGTTTCCAGAATAAACTGAAAGTCTGACTCACTAATTTTTTTATGACTATCAAATTCTTTAGTTGCATGTCTGAACTGGTAAGCAGACAGGATTTCATTCTTGTTTAATGATAAAGTATCCATATTTAACGCTCCTTTTATTTGCTTAGAATCAACGGCCCATTTGACTGTTTGCCGTTCTCATGCTTAATATTAGAATATATATCACTTCTTTAAAAGTACGCACATTAATGTTATGTAGTATACAAAATGATACTATGGGAGTTGAACGGCTATGCGTGATCGAAAAGGTGGATTCGGAGATTTCCCAGGAGGCAATAAGGAAGCTTGCCCTGTGGAATTTACGCTCGATGTTATAGGAGGAAAATGGAAGGGGATTCTCATCTATCACTTGATGGATGGAACGAAACGCTTTAACGAATTTCGCCGAATATGCCCAGGAATCACTCAACGCATGTTAACCTTGCAGCTTAGAGAGCTGGAAGAAGATGGAGTTGTTCACCGTGAGGTCTACCATCAGGTTCCCCCGAAAGTCGAATACTCGTTAACTGAATTTGGCAAGACACTGACCCCTATTATTAAACTCATGAAAGACTGGGGAGAGGTTTACAAAACAAAACAGCTTTCCGCAGAAAGCTGTCCAGAAGGTATGGATATTACGGTGTAGCTTAAAGCTGCACCTTTTATTTTTCAAAAAATGCCTCGGCCTTTTCCTTATGTTCGTTGGTTACCTGACCAGATATCGCTTTAATGCCTGCTGCAATGATCGCTGCATCATCTGTAAATCCAAGGCCGAGAATCGCATCGGGTATCGCATCAATCGGGGAGATGAAATAAGCCAACGCTCCGAAGGCAATTCCTTTTGCCCATAAAGGGGTCTTTGCGTCGACTGCGCAATAATACATCGCAATAGCATCTTTAGTAAATGGGATCTTTCCTGCGAACTTTTTAGTTTTAGTCCAAAAACTCCGCGTCACCATCTCCTCGTTCTCTTTACTGTATGGAAACTTCTCTGCTGTGAGTTCCGCAGTGATCTTATCATCATCTTTCTTCATTAGATTTTCCCTCCGCAAGGTTCATATGAAGTACATACAGTCAGTATACCCTCAGCTATTATTTATATCTTTAAGATAAACTATAGCTCGTTCTATGAAACTTACACAATATCATTTAATTTCTTTGATCTTATTCAAATCACTGCTGCATAACGCTTCAAGATTCTTAAAGATTCGCTCGGCATCCCAATCCCACCACTTAAGCGCTTCTAGATGTTCGATCAATTCATCATCAAAACGTTTTCTAATTACTTTACATGGATTTCCTCCAGCCACACTATAAGCCGGAATATCTTTCACAACTGTTGAATTGGCCGCGATGACGGCCCCATTCCCAATATGTACACCCGGCATAACCGTAACATTCTGCCCTATCCACACATCGTTGCCGATCACCGTATCTCCTTTTAAGGGTAGCTCTGATAGTTCTGGAACCGCATGCTCCCAGCCATTAGACATGATATTAAAAGGGTAGGTCGTAACAGAATTCATTCGATGGTTCGCACCATTCATGACAAATTCAATACCTTTGGCAATCGCACAGAATTTCCCAATAATAAGCTTGTCTCCAATAAAATCATAATGATGAGTCACATGCTCCTCAAACTTTTCCGCACCGTCTATATCATCATAGTAAGTATAATCGCCAACCATAATATTGTTCCTTGTAATCACATTTTTAATATAACAGATGCTTTTGATCTGTTCATTCGGATAGAGCGAATTCGGATTCGGTCCATATTTCTCCATAATATCGCCTCCTTCTCTTTTGATAAAACATAGCAGAGATCACAGATCTTTTCAAATAAGTACGAATCATGAACATAAAAAGCGGCTACCGTGTGGTAACCGCCATTACAAGTACTTTATCGCTTTGATAAAACATCTACTTCGTATTGCTTCACATCGCTCAGCCAACTTTCTCGGACAGGCACACCATTCGTCGCACAATAATAATCCCAAATAGCTCCGAACGGATAAGATTTCAATTCCTCTACCAATGCAAGTCTAGTAGTATAATCCCCATCCAGTTCAATTTGCTTCAATAGCTCTATCGGTTCCAGCATCGCACGTAGCAGGGCTTTGATTGTGTTACGTGTTCCGATCACCCAAGCGGCAATGTGATTAATACTTCCGTCAAAGAAATCGAGTCCAATATGAGTTCTTTCTAGGAATTGACCTCTAACTAGTTCACGAGCAATCTCCAGCAGTTCATCATCCATAGTCACCACATGATCGCTGTCCCAGCGTACTGGACGGCTAACATGCAGCAACAATTGATCACCAAACAGCAGCCAAGAGGATAATTTATTGGAGATGGTCTCGGTCGGATGGAAATGCCCAGCATCGAAGCAAACCGCTTTGCCCCGACTTAGTGCATAACCCATATAAAATTCATGCGAACCTACCACATAACTTTCTGAACCAATTCCGAACAGCTTGCTTTCTACAGCATCAATGTTATATTGCTGATCGATCTCCTCGCTGAAGATCTCGTCCAGTG
>Ga0153923_100036_pt1 | contig 79280 bp, 68 predicted proteins | sample TSNJ007MetaG_FD_104682 | JGI IMG/M metagenome (GOLD analysis project Ga0153923, IMG submission 104682) | Attine ant fungus gardens microbial communities from New Jersey, USA - TSNJ007 MetaG | ecosystem: Host-associated > Fungi > Mycelium > Unclassified | place: USA: New Jersey, Brendon T. Byrne...
ATCAAACTCTCCAATTAGTATTGAAAAGAGCGATATGCTCATTTTGAAACATCTGACGAGAAAATTAATTCTCTAATTTTGGAATTTCACTTTCGTGATTTCCTACTCACTCGTTGTTCAGTTTTCAAAGATCAAGTTCTCGTTGGTGCCGTTTAATGTCTCAGCAGCAACTTTTATAATATATCATGTTTTCCGATGAATTGCAACACTTTTTTTCAAAGTCTTTTGTAATTTCATCCGGATTAACATTCACCAACCGAAAGTTTATATCTCCTCTTTGCGACTGGATTTATAATGTAACATATAACCCACTCTAAAAACAACCCCTAAATTCAAAAAACATAAATAAGTACTTTCGCCTCAGTCCTAATTCTCGTTCCCATCTTCTCATAAAAAACGTGCAGATTCTAATAATCAGAACCTACACGTTAAATAGAGATTGGATGTTAGTTTAGAACTGTATTAATTAGAAATCCACGGATTTCTGCGTTTCTTTGAGCTCTCTGTACGACCACCAGCATTTGAACGTTGAGACTTCACAGCTGTTTTGTTTTTCTTACTGCTGCTTTGACTCGAGGTCTTTGCTTTTGATGCCGTTTCCTTCGTTGCAGTTCCCTTGCTCTTGAGAGAAGCACCAGAAGTAGATTCCTCACTCACTGTTCTAGCAACTTCGGGAGTGTCCTGTACAAACGTTTCAGGATCTTGGATTTCCGGAACCCGATTATGCTGTGAATAATTACCAATACCTGGATACTGCGGATTAGACGGAATACTCGACATTATCGGCCCGCCAAAAGCTCCAAGAGGAGATGCTGGAACTATTCCCTGATTAGGTGTTCCCGCTCCATAAGCAGAGAATGCATTTGGGTTTCCATATGCAGGATAGGTATTATATACGGGCATTTCATATGAATAGGGTTGAACATGCATTCCCCCACACCCACAAGTAGTTGGCCAAGGAAGGTTCGGTGACATCCCATACATCGGGTTCATCCCTGAAACATTAGCCTCCATATTGTTAGGTGCAGCATTTGGATTCCATTGTTCTGGACTCACGTTAGGCGCAGCATTCGGATTCCATTGTTCCGGACTCATATTAGGCCAAGCGTTCGGATTCCATTGTTCCGGACTCATATTAGGCCAAGCGTTCGGATTCCATTGTTCCGGACTCATATTAGGCCAAGCGTTCGGATTCCATTGTTCTGGACTCATGTTAGACGCAGCATTCGGATTCCATTGTTCTGGACTCATGTATTGTTCTGGGCTCACATTAGGCGCAGAATTCGGATTCCATTGTTCTGGACTCACATTAGGTGCAGCATTCGGATTCCATTGTTCTGGACTCACATTAGGTGCAGCATTCGGATTCCATTGTTCTGGACTCATGTTAGGTGAATACATATTTTCTGAAAAGTAGTATGGAGACATGCATTCAGGTCCATATGACGCCGGTTGAACATAACTTGGTGCCCAATTCATGTTCATATTTGGGCTATTTTGATAAGAATCATAGAGATAAGGATTTCCTCCTAGGCCTGGATATCCCATGTTGTCACAAGCATCTGCCTTTTCCTCTTTGCAAGCCACTGGCTTTATCTCAGCTTTTGCTGCCTCATGATGAGCTACAGGCTCTTGATTTGGAACTGTAATCTGAACAAATAGGCTCTGCATTTCAATTTCTTGCACAGGAGCAACTTCCATTTGCATATTCGGCGCAGCATTAGGTGCAGCATTTTGAGTATTAATAGGGGCCATGTTCATCGATGGGTGTGGTGCAGAATTGTACAAAGGCGAGATATTTGGCGATGATTTAGGTGCAGGTTTAGTTTCCGCTTTAGCTTCTGGTTTATTTTCTGCTTTTGCCTCTGGTTTATTTTCTGCTTTTGCTTCCGGTTTAGTTTCTGGTTTGACCTCTGGTTTAGTTTCCGGTTTTGGTGCAGGAACTACCTCAGCTACTGGCTGTTCTTTTGGACCCGTATATTCCTTCCCGCCAACTTGTGTTTTCTCAGAAGCATTAGAAGGCATGTAGCCTGGCTGTACGGGTGAAGCGTTTGATGTCTTTTTAGGAATGTTGACTACTTCCCCTAACATCAGTACATTCGGATTCTTCAGCTGGGGGTTTGCTTCAACCATATCTTTTAAAGGGATTCCCCACGCCTTAGATAATTTCCATAAGGTATCTCCTTGTTTGACTGTATGCTTGTAGTAAACTTCACTGTTATCCGGTACGGATACAGGAGCCGTAGGTATTTTTACTTTTTCACCAAGTGCCAGCACATTCGGATTACTGATCTGTGGATTAGCTTCAATAATTTTTTGTAACGGCACTCCGTACTTTTGCGATAATGCATACAGACTATCGCCTTGTTTGACAATGTGTATTTTCACGTAGCATTAACCTCCTAAAAGTTTTGTGGAGTATTGCTTTCTTACAGCTACACAGCAAAACTGGCTTTGAAAGCAAACACCCTTTGGATGGAACATTGCTCTCTTACAGAGTTATATGCGGTACAGCCGCCTCCTTCGTTACTACATCTTATGCAGCCCATGGGCGAATGACATCCCTGAAATAAAAAAAATCCTTTCATGAGACATGAAAAGATTTACCAGAGACCTCCGGCCATCTTCTTCATATGCATGAAAGGATATCTAATGCCTATTCAATACTCATTACTCGACTAGCATGTAAAGAGCAAATTGTACGATTAACTGTTATTCCCAAACCTTGTAGCCATCTTTGTCAACAACATTGCGGAACTCTTCAAGCAATTTCAAAGTGATTGGACCCGCTTGTCCTTCACCAATGATTCGGCCGTCAATTTCACGCGCAGCAATAACTTCAGCAGCAGTACCTGTGAAGAATACCTCATCCGCTATATAAACATCATGCATAGTGAATGGTTCTTCTTTTAGCTTAATACCCAATTTCTCACATAACTCGATGATCGCCAGACGTGTGATTCCTTCAAGCGCTCCCAAATAGCATGGAGGAGTGAAGACCACACCATTTTTGATGATGAAAATATTATCTCCAGATCCTTCAGTAACATATCCTTGAGCATTCATCATGATTGCTTCATCGGCTTCTGCCAGATTGGACTGGATTTTCACTAGGATATTGTTGAGATAGTTAAGCGATTTAATCTTCGGATTCAGTGCATCCGGAATATTACGACGTTGGGATACAGAAACAGCACGAAGCCCATTAATGTACGCTTGCTCTGAGTAAATAGCTAATTGTTCAACGATAATGATTACGCTGGCTTTAGGGCAACGGCGTGGATCAAGACCCAAGTTACCAGGACCACGGGATACGATCAGTCGAATATAACCGTTACGCATGTCGTTAAGGCGGATCGTTTCAGCCATAGCTTCCAGCATCTCGTCATAAGTGAGCGGAATGTCCAGCATGATCGACTTCGCCGAATCATATAGTCTGTCCAAATGCTCTTTACATTTAAAAATATTACCATTGTAGATACGAATACCTTCAAATATGCCGTCTCCATACAAAAAACCGTGATCAAAAACGGATACCTTTGCATTTTCCTTAGTTACGTGTTGTCCATCCAGATAGATCCATTGTTCAGCCATGAATTTACTGCACCTCCGCTTTCTCTTCCTCATAGGTGTATGTGGGATACGAGCCCAGAATCCGAACCTGACAGCCTAAAGCGCTAATCTCTTCAATCGCTCCTGGTAGCAGGACTGATTCTATCGGTTCCAGCACATCAATATAAAAATAATAAGTACCCAACTTCTTTTTCGTTGGTCGTGATTCAATACGCGATAAATTCAGCTTCCGCCAAGAAAAGGCAGCGAGGACCTGATGCAAAGCACCGGGGAAATCCTCCGGCAGCGTAACTAGGACACTCGTCTTTACACCATTGCTGCTCCGTGGAAGATCAACCTTCTGCGGACCGACAAGGACAAATCGCGTGTAGTTGTTGTTGTGATCTGTAACTTTCCGATCAACAATCTCCAGCCCATGAGTTGCTGCGCCAAGAGCAGTACCAATCGCAGCCCAGCCCTTGTCAGGATTGTTCTTAACGATTTCAACAGCTTCAGAGGTGCTTCCGACCGACTCCAGTTCAGCCCAAGGTGCATGCTTCCGAACAAATTGCATGCATTGTGCCATTGCAACAGGATGCGAAAGGATTTTTTTAATTTTAGTGAAATCCTTATTGCCGTTCGTATCTCTGAATTCCAGCGGGTGACCGATGAGATTCTGTATCGATGGAAAGATCCATTCAGCCTGCATAGGCAGATCGACCTCATTAATGAGCCAATCAATATGTAGACTAACTGAGCCTTCAATAGTATTCTCAATCGGGATAACGCTGTAATCAGTGGTGCCACCAGCCGTAGAGAGAAAGACATCGGAAATTAGCTTGTGATGCACAATTTTTACAGGCTCGCCGTTAAACAAATGCAGCAGCGCTTCGTGAGATACCGAGCCCTGCGGCAATACCGCTATTGATTTCATAACCGTACTTCTCCTTTTATCATATCCAAAAATGATACGTTTTGCATCTCGTTTCTTTCAAGAAGCTCTGATGTAACACCTGAAGTACAAGGCATCAGCCAGCAAGTCTGAGCAGAGATACCGTGTTCTTGCATCGTATTCATCAGGAAAGCCTCAAGCTCTCGCTTACGAGTCTCATGGCGATCAACTAAACACAGTAGGGTAGGACCGGCACCGCTAAGTGCGATTCCTAAAGCACCATGGTTAGGTGCTTCCGCGAGCAGCTTCTCCATGCCTGGAATAAGCGCTGCACGATAGGGCTGATGCAGACGATCCTGCATCGCTCTACTGATCAGGTCAAGCCGACCTGATGCAAACGAGGCTGTCATTAAAGAGGTTCTGCTGATGTTGTACACAGCATCACTAACTGAGATTTCTGTTGGAAGCACTCCCCGTGCTTTTGTGGTTTCCAGCTCGAATTCTGGAATAACCACGAGAACCTCAAGGTCTTGAGGTGGATCAAGGCGAACGTAATCCGCATGATCACCATCCCACACTGCGGTAATGATGCCACCAAATAAGGAAGCTCCTACATTGTCAGGATGCTTCTCAAGCTGGGTAGCCATATCAAACAGCTTGGCATCATCGAGCGGAGAGCCGATCATCGTATTAGCTGCGACCATGCCCCCAATGATGGCCGAGGCACTGCTGCCGAGTCCACGCGTAAGCGGAATCTCAGAGTACATCGAAATAGATATTTCAGGCACCGTAACGCCAGCCTCTGCAAATACCATTTGAGCGACCTTATAGAGTAAATTACTCTTATCCCGAGCCACTCCCTTCATCTCGTCACCATATAGATGAAAAACTGTCTCCTCTGCTTCCTCCATCTCAATCCAGGCATACAGCGGCAATGCCATGCCAAGAGTATCGAAGCCCGGACCAAGATTGGCAGTACTAGCAGGTACTTTAACCCTTGCTACTCCATAAGTACTCATAACAGGTGCAATCTCCTTACTCATTGTTTAAATATAGAAAGTATAGTCCATCTACAGTGCTAACCTTCCACACGGTAGTGACTCTTGATCCGGTGGATGACTTTCAGTTCATTAAAGTGGCGTAGCACTTTATTCATACTTGCTTTGCTGGCGTTATGGGTAACAATAATAATCTCCGCATCAGGATTATTTGGATTGGCTTGCTGAACTACCGAATCAAGACTCACGTCATACTCGGCAAACACCTGAGTAATCTTGGCCAATACGCCTGCTTTATCATCAACGTGTAAAAGTAGGAAGTTTTTATAAAAGATATCCTCATCACTCTTAAGCTTCTTCTGCTTATAAGGTACTTTTTGCTTCAATCCATTAACACCCAGCTTGAGGTTCTTAATAATGGCTACCAAGTCAGCTACTACCGAAGTTGCCGTTGGCATTGCACCCGCGCCCGCACCGTAGAACATTGTCTCTCCTACTGCCTCACCATACACATAAACTGCATTGAAGACACCATTTACAGATGCAAGTGGATGACTTGCTCGAATCAATGTCGGTTGAACACTGATACTGAATTCCTCATCCTGACGTTCAGCAATGCCTAGCAGCTTGATTTCGTATCCGAGACGCTTTGCAAAGGCAATATCGGCTTTACTCACTTCTGAAATCCCGCTCACACTGACGTCATGTAGCTCCACGTTAGTACGGAAGCCTAGGGTCCCGAGAATCGCCATTTTGCGGGCAGCATCCAGACCTTCAACATCGGAAGTTGGATCAGCCTCTGCATATCCTAAATCCTGCGCTTCTTTTAACACATCATTGTAGGATGCGCCTTCTTGGCTCATTTTGGTTAGTATGTAATTAGTTGTTCCATTCACAATACCTATAATCTTCATGATCTTATCTGAAGAAAAGCCTTCGATAAGCGTCCGAATAATCGGAATACCACCTGCAACACTAGCCTCATAAAAGACATCACATTGCTTCTCTTGCGCCTTAGCCAGAATCTCCGAACCGTGCAGCGCCATCAAGTCCTTATTCGCAGTTACGACATGTTTACCGCGGTCCAAAGCTTCAAGAATATATTCCTTTGTTCCATCGATACCACCCATCACTTCAACGATTACATCGATCTCAGGGTCACGAATAACATCCCATGGATCTGTTGTTATTTTGGCAGGGTCGACCTCAATATCACGTAGCTTATTGGAATTATTCACCGCTATGCGCTCAATGAGTATTGGAGAGCCTACTTGACTGCTCAAATCCTCCTGATTTCCTTCCACGATACGAACTACACCTGTACCAACTGTTCCCAGACCCAGCAATCCTACTTTAACCGGCTTCATCAGTATCCTCCTAAAAGTTTTACGTATATAATTTCTCTATCCCTGTCCAACGATTAGGGCGCGCTTCACTCCCGGAATATTCTTCAGACTATCAAGCATCTCTCCGAGCTCCTCATTCAAATGTGAGATTTCCACGGAAATCACCACATTCGCTCGTCCTTGTAGGGGAATACTCTGGTGAATCGTCAGCACGTTAGCCCCATGCCCCGCCACAGATCCTAGAACCTTGGAGAGCATCCCCGATTCATGTTCCAAATCCATGGAGATCGTAACAATTCGCTCACGTTCGAGCTGATGGATCAGGTGAATGCCATCCTTGTATTTATAAAAAGCGCTCCGGCTTAATCCTACCTGTTCTACACCCTCATGTACGGTCTTCGCATCCCCGGCCTCAAGCAATTGTTTGACCTGCATAGTCTTAAGTACGGCATCAGGTAATATGTCCTCACGGACCAAATAATAGCGTTCTTTCACGAACGTCCTCACCTCAAAGACTTTTGTGTTTTCTTAGTGGACATTATATCGGAAAAGACTTATAAAATGCAATAACTTTATATGTATACTCTGAGGCCAGGGAGTTCGGTGCAGCAAAACCCCCGGATTCCCGGGGGCAGCAGGCAATCGTATGTACGCTAACTGTATGGAATCGTCGTCCCGCAATAGTCACAGATCTTATCCTGCCCAGGAAGTATTCTACTCTTAGCACCGCAACTCGGACAAACGATGGATTTCGGCAGTTGGACAGGTGGCTTAGGCCTATTCTCCGGTAATGACTGCCGCCCAGATGATGGCTGGTTCTCTGATGCCGCGGAGGGCTTTGCCCAGTCAGGATGCACAAGATTGGGCGGTTGTTTATCTAAGAGCTTAACACGTCCTTCATAATAGACAAGATCAGAAGCAAGTAACCCCCATCTCACCAAATACCGTAGGTCTCTACGTACATCATCTTCACTTTGTTTCGTGATATCAGCTAAATTACCAATATGTCTAACATCATCCACTATGATCAGCATGAGATACTTCTTGCACAGAAAATCAAAGTTTTCTGTTGCGAAGGTAGCCCTCCCTGCAAAGCTGTCCGCCGGAATTATAAAGATCAAGTAGAGGACCACTAGAATGATCAATAAAGTGAACCACTTAAAATCCCCTTTGTAGGTCCCCACGGCGAAGAGGACGGCAAGTTCCATAAAAGCTCCCATACATACATGATAGAGCAATTTGTAGTTAAATGATTTCCGCTCATTCTTATAATGAGTGCTTACAAAACGAAGCATCGCAAGTACAAACCCAAGCGGAGCAAACAAATAGGCAATCGCCATGATGATTCGATCAAACACTGTCCGGTCTCGCTTGTTACGGTAGCGAAGGTTATTCTCAGGCGCACGCACCAGTGCTTGTGCCCGTTTGGAATAAATAAGCTTCGGCGGCAATTTTACAAATGGATTGTCTACACGTCCTTCATAATAAACAATATCTGGTGAAAGTACTCCCTGATCTTTTAAATATTCCAAAACCTCGCGGACGTTCTCTTCACTGAATCCGCGAATATCGGATAGGCTGCCGATATGCCTTATGCCGTCCACAAGAACCAATGCGATATAGTCATTGCAAAGATAGGTGAATCCCTCTCTCCATCCTACGGCCCTAACCGACAATTTGATGGCGGGAATCCTAAACAATGCGTAGATAATCACCAGCCTGATCAAGAGTGCGACATAATCGATTTGACCGAGTAGCTTGCTAATAATGAAATAGATCGCCAATTCTACAAAGGCACCCATACACGCATGATAAAACAGGTTAATATTGCTTGCTTTGCGCTTTCTCTTGGAATGTGTAGATAATAACCGAATGGCAGCCAATATAAAGCCAACCGGAGCAAATACATACGCAAACACAATAGTCGTATAATCAAACGCCGTCCGCTCATATTCGTGCTTATATATCGGTTTGCCTGTTGTTGGTGGCTGCCTTCGTATATCCAATTTACTCATCTTTTATCTCCCCTAGTTAAGTTATATCTACAATGCTCAGGGAGAACCTTGGCATTAACTATACGATATCATCGTGCCACAGTATTCACAGCTCTTTGACTGACTAGGCTGAACCGTGTTCTGTGCTCCGCAGCCCGGACAACGGATGGACTTAGGCAGCAGCGGTGAGGACTGCGGTTGAGAATGAATCTGCTGTCCCGAAGCTTGGGCTCCGAAGCCTGAAGTCCTTCCAGGATGTACAAGATTAGGTGCTGCCATGGATGGATCTGGCGTCTGACGCCCCTCGGAAAGTACAATATCAATATCCAGTAATCCTTTATTCTTGAGATACTGGACATCTCTCCGTACATCGCTTTCGCTTTGGCCTATCCGTTCAGATATACTGCCGACATATCGGATATTTTTATTTTGAATCAGCTCTATATAAGAAGTGTTAAGCTTAGAAAGTGTATATTTAGCTTTTGCTGTCACACTCGCAAGAATAAGTGCCGGAATCAAAAATATGACTGCAAGGAAAATCTGGATCGTTAATAATTCGGAAGCTCCAGTGTTTCCACTCATGGTATCCACAAACATTGCAATAGAGAGTTCAACAAATCCTCCGATAAATACATGCATGATCAGATTTAGATTGGTGGGTCTCCGATGATTTTTATAATGAGTTAGCATCAAACGTAACAATGCAAGAACGAGTCCAATGGGTGTGAATAGATAAGCTGCCGCAAGAATGACATAATCAAACCCAGTCCGGTCTAATTTAATCAGAGGAACCGCTGCACTCCCCGCTGGGGTCGGTGACGGCTCTTGTATGTTCAATCTGTTCATGTAGTTATTTCCTCCTATTTAAGTGCCGCTAATTCCCGATTTCGCCGCTCTAGTGTAGCATTAATACTGTCGGCCATTTCGTTGATTTCAGCTTGCCAGTTCTCATGTGGCTCATTTGTCATGAGCAGAAGCTTCACATGATCATGCAACAGGGAGATCTGCTGATGCATGATATCCTCAGTAGCATATAAAGATGGATCTGATACAGGATCACTGAACTTGAATTGATCTCGTAACTTATTGAGCACTTGTACAAGCTGTTCAGTTTCGGGATTCTTCCAGCTGCTTGCCAGCGTACTGATCTCGTTTATTTCACTCTGATGCTGCCGAAAAGCTTGCAAGGACCTCTGCATTTGCTGTTCTTCTGTTCCGGCATTCCATCCATAAATCCCGATCACAGCCAGTGTGATTCCACCAATCAAAAGAATCAGCAGTTGAACGGCAGCATACCACAGAGGGGACAACTCCAGTAGCCAATCAAAGACAATAGCCGATGCGAATACACCAACCGCATAAATCCCCGTGATGAATGCACCGCTGAGAAGAACGGGTGAGGTCCGCTGCACACTACCTGCAGTACGGAGCCAAAAAATACAATAGCCATACACTACACTCTCCGCCAGCAGAACAGCAACTAGCGAAATCACGAATCGAAACAGTGATTCAGAGAAGCCTAACCCTATAAAGGAGAACACCGTTAGTATTATAGCAGCCACATAAATAATGGTGATGATACGAATATAGCTTTTACCCTTGTTCATAACGTCCTCCTTCAGCCTGCTTTTGTTCCACACTCTGCACAAAATTTCTGTCCAGGCTTCAGCTCATGTCCACAACCTCCGCATTTAATAACCAAGCTATCTCCACAGTGAGGACAGAATTTCACCCCTGGTGATACCATTTCTCCACATTTACCACAGGCTTTAGGCATTTCTTTTCCACAAGAGACACAGGAAGATGCACCCTCAGGATTATCTGCTCCACAGGTTGGACAAGCACGATAAGGATTGCCACAACCAGGACAGAACTTGGCTCCTGCTTTCAATTCATGACCACATTCCAAACAATTGATCTTGTTTCCGGACGATGCGCTTTGCTGAATGCTCTCCAGAGCATGCCCACAGCCACTGCAGAATCTTCCCTCAACAGAATTCATAACCCCACACTTCGAACAGGAGCGCTCTTGGCGCACAACTGTAGTCCCTGAATCAAAACTCATCCCTCGGGTCATACGATTCACCATATCCATAGCCGGTCCAGCGAATCCCATACCAAGTCCAAGCCCCATCCCGGTGTTCATCATGCCTACTCCAAGATTGCCAGGATTACCTGCTGCTTTTTCCATCGTGTTAAAGCCGCGCTCCTGTTGATAGTTGAAGCCGATAATATCCATTTCTGCTTTTTTAGCTAAAGCTTCCTTTAATCGAATCGTTGCCGGATCATCATCAGGAATATTAATGGAATCAATATAGAAATTATTCAGCTCAAGTCCATTATCCAGAAAAGTTGATGCTAGCCGCCCCTGGATATGCTTTGAGATCTCTGCAACATAGGCATTAATCTCCAGTATACTAATTTGCTTATGTACAAGGTAGGATGAGATCAGTTCATTTATATTCGACATAAGCAAGCCGCGGAAATAATTCACGAGCGTATCGTGATCAAACTGAGGAAGCGTTCCAACAAGCTGCAACAAAAATTTGCGCGGGTTATCAACCCTTACACCAAACTGTCCGAAGGAACGAACAGAAATCATAATTTTGTATTTAGGATCCTGGAGTTGTAAAGGTGCGCTGGTTCCCCATTTAACATTCATCGAATTGTTCTTGTTCACATACCATACTTCTGCTGTGAACGGCGACTTCCCACCGAAAGGAAGATTGACGATATTAGATAAAATAGGAATATTGGCGGTGCTCAGGGTGTGCCGCCCTGCCGTAAAGGAATCAAGCGCTTGTCCGCCCTTGAATAGGATCGCTTCCTGAGATTCATTAACGATTAGCTGCGTCCATGTCCCTAGCTCTTGGTTAGGATATTTCCATGCGAAAATCCCCGGAGGACCGTCGTACTTCACCACTTCTATAATTGCCATCTGCTATTCCCTCTTTCATCATCTATGATATATGAATAACGTATGCGTTCCCGGATGGGAAATTGTGTATTTCGATATTAATTGTATACGATATATATCGTGATTTGGGTTCTTTTCACGAAAAAAATATACTCGATATGAAACAAGTATAAACGACTTTGCCGTCCTTATAAGGACGGTAAGCGTTTAAGCGAGAAATATAAAACACATAGTATGGTGTGAAACTTATACTTTCTTATATTTAAAAAAAAGCGCGACTTGTGTCTTCCTCTACAGGAGAACACAAGTCGCGCTTTGTAATCAGCTAAATATTAATAGTAACTGCTATTCTCTACGAACTCGAATTCGAACTCACCAATACGGACAATAGTCCCCTCTACAGCTCCACGTTTACGAAGCTCTGCATCTACACCCATATGCCGCAATGTCCGGGCGAGCTTTAGAATCGCATCATGTGTGCTAAGCTGCATACGTTTCAACATTTTCTCGATACGAGGGCTGTTGACCACATATGTTTCATTATCACGTGTAATGGTGAACGAGTTATTATCTTCCGCTTCCAGCTTATAAACCTTACGTTCAGTTGTTCCTGATACTTCTTCAACTACCGGTGCCACCGGAATACTATCAAGAATATCCGTTGCACGATATAACAGTTCCTGAACACCCTGACGGGTAAGCGAGGAGATTGGCATAACCTCAAGATCCGGACGCAGCTCAGCTACGCGTTCTCGGAAAGCGATGAGATTCTCCTCTGACTCTGGCATATCCATTTTATTCGCGGCCACGATTTGAGGACGATCAATTAGAGCCGCATTATATTGCTTCAGCTCGTCATTAATGAGAACCCAATCCTCGAAGGGATCACGTCCCTCTGAACCAGACATATCCACTACGTGAATAATGATCCGTGTACGTTCAACGTGACGCAGGAATTCATGACCAAGCCCTATGCCTTCACTAGCTCCCTCAATTAATCCTGGCAGATCCGCCATTACAAAGCTTCGTCCATCCCCAACATCTACTACACCTAAGTTCGGTGTAATCGTAGTGAAATGGTATGCACCAATCTTTGGTTGAGCTGCGGATACGACCGACAGTAGCGTAGATTTGCCCACACTCGGGAAGCCTACAAGTCCCACATCAGCCATAACCTTAAGTTCCATGACAATATACCGCTCTTGACCTTCTTCACCGTTCTCTGCTAGCTCTGGAGCCTTATTAGCTGCTGTTGCAAAACGAGCATTCCCACGACCCCCACGACCCCCACGGGCAACAACAACTTGCTGACCATGACGAGTCAAATCGGCGATGATCTCTTGAGTATCATCGTCAATTAACATGGTTCCAGGTGGAATCCGCACGATCATATGATCAGCGTTCGCCCCATGCTGACTTCTGTTACGTCCTTTAATCCCTTTGTCCGCTTTAAAATGGCGTTGATAACGGAAATCCATCAGCGTACGCAAGCCCTCATCTACGCGGAAGATAACGTCGCCACCACGGCCACCGTCACCACCTGCTGGACCACCATCCGGTACATACTTTTCCCGACGAAACGCAACGATACCATCCCCGCCGTCTCCGCCCTTAACATAAATCTTAGCTTTATCTACGAACATTAATGTTCACCTTCCTCACATTTCAAGCGGCAAACGCAGCTCTACATAAGCCTTGCTGGGCTTAAACTGCTCCGCTTTCATGATTTTCCCTTGTACTATATTATAAATTTGCCCTTTGAGCTGCTCGGGATTGCCATGCTCTCCCTCACCTTCGAAGGAGATAAGAATGTCTCCTCCATCCTGAATAAAGCCAAGACGCAGCTTGCGCGTTTCACCCTGAGGAGCCAGTCCGTTATATTGATAAGCTCGTACGGTCTGCATGATCACTGAAGTCAGCTCATCTCCTGCTTCCCGGTTTAGCTTCTCCTCCAGTTGCAATCCTTCCTCCACTTGAACTTCCAGCTCCAGACTAGTCCGGTAAGTTCGGAAAGATTGGATATAGAAGACCAATGAAGGAATGCCCAGCTTCGCGATACGACTATCAAGCGCTATGCGTTCCTTTATTCTTTCCACACACTCCACGGATTTATCAGGCTTTCCAAGCTGAATATATCCGTAAAGAATCTGCAAATCATTCATCCAATCATGACGATGATGATTCAGTGTCCGAATCGCCGCCTGTTGCAGAGTGTTCTCTTGTATACGCAGTTCCCGTTCCCAATGACGCTGATTCCAAATCAAACTGAAAGCAACCGTTGCTGCTACCCAAATTCCAAGCAACAGACACGTCAAAAGGGAGGTATGCCAATACACGAGTCCTAAAGGAAGCATTACGGATAACATGACTGCCCAGATTGCACTTTTCCAGGATTTCATTCTTTCTCCCCGTCCCTCAGTTCGCAAAATTCATGACTTCGTTTAGATTATTACCCTCATCAATTACCATTTCCTAGTATAACACAGCAGTTCCCTGTAGTTCACCAGAGATAACCGTGAGATTTCACATATGTCTAAGGATGTTTATGTTTTCTTAAAACTCTGAAGGTATACATTTCTAAAGTGCTCAAAGAGGTATCCACAAACGCTTCTGAATATTCTACAAAAAAGCCTCCGGCACTCATGCCGGAGGCTTCTACATGCAAATATGGTTCCGTAAGCTTACGCTTCCAGTGCCGCTGCTACCGGAGCGACATCAACTGGGTATACGCTCACTTTTTTGCGATCGCGGCCCCAACGTTCGAACTTCACTACGCCATCCACCAATGCGAACAACGTATCATCTTTACCGATGCCTACGTTAGTGCCTGGGTGAATTTTTGTTCCGCGTTGACGAACCAAGATGTTGCCGCCGGTTACTGCTTGACCGTCAGCACGTTTCACGCCAAGACGTTTGGAATGGGAATCCCGTCCGTTTTTTGTGGAACCTACACCTTTTTTCGATGCGAACAATTGAAGATTCAATTTCAACATGTTGTCAACCTCCTTCTTTAAATATTTACTTGCTCTATTTGAAGATACTTTCCGTATGATTCTGCGATATCATTTAGCATCACGACCATGGATTCAAGCAGCAATTGCACCTTCGCGGAAGTATCGAAATCATCAATGGAACCTAATGTTCCACTTAGGAATCCGTTCTTCATGGATGTATCCATGGAGATTCCGGTCAAAGTCTCAATCGAATTGACGGTTCCAACCGTTACGGCCGAAACACCGGCACATACGATATCTTCGCCACGCTTTGCATAACCCGCGTGCCCTTTTACCTCAAAGCCAACGATAGTTCCTAGATCCGAAGATCGTGTAATCCGTACGTTAATCATTCACGCACCTTCTTACGCTTGAATCTTCTCGATAGTTACTTTCGTGTACGGTTGACGATGGCCTTGTTTCTTGTGGTAGTTCTTCTTAGGTTTGTATTTGTAAACTACAACCTTAGCGCCTTTACCATGTTTCTCGACTTTAGCTGTTACAGACGCGCCGCTTACGAGCGGAGTTCCTGCAGTCAGACCACCTTCGTTAGAAACAGCCAATACACGGTCAAAAGTTACACTTGCGCCGTCTTCAGCTTCCAACTTCTCAATGAACAAAACATCGCCCTCTTGGACTTTGTATTGTTTACCGCCAGTTTCGATAATTGCATACATTTTACTTGCACCTCCTCATGTCTCAGACTCGCCTAGTCTAGGTGGCAGATTCCCGTGGGAACTGCACTTATGTACCCGATCGGAGCGGTTACAGCATGTGCAGGACCGAATCAATCAAACACATACTTGAAGATATTATCATACTTATCTCCCATCGTCAACTCATTCCATCCATTCTCCAACTTTCCCAGTCCCTCCACAGCACTGACAAAGGATAGGTGCGAAGCTGGCTGAATCATGTCTTGCCTTCTTCCGGGTCATCTCGAGGAGTCCAAGTCTTGTCCAACCGAGAATATGGGTTTTGGTTCGATCCTTGCAGATCACTTTCTCCAGCCGCTCGGTAACCATTTTACGATGTATCTCTTCTTCCATATCAATAAAATCAACAATAATAATTCCGCCCGTATCTCGCAAACGGATCAGACGACCAATCTCCTCTGCTGCAAGCAAATTAGTATTCGTCACCGTCTCTTCAAGAGATGCTCCTCCAATGTATTGCGCGGTGTTCACGTCAATAACGGTGAGCGCCTCCGTCTCATCCCAGATCATTGTCGCTCCGCCCTCCAGCGTGATTTTGCGACTGAAGCTCTTGTGCAGCTGTTCCTGAACCCCATAAGCTGTAAAAATGGACTCCGGTCCATTATATAAACTCACAGGCTTGTACCCATCAGGTGCCATGTCATCCAGAAATGCCTTGGCTTCTTTAACTGCAACTGGAGAATCTATAATCAACTGATCACGCTGTGGATTAAACGCATCTCTTATAAAGCGCTGAACAATACTAAGATCACGATGAAGTAGAGCTGGGGCTTCTGCAGTTTGTGCCCGACGTGTAATGTTATCCCATTGCGCACGTAAAAATGAAAGATCACCCTCCACTGCTTCATGCGGCTCATCCTGAGAGACGGTCCGCATAATAACCCCCTCTTCTTTCATTCGCAGACGTTCACCAATTCCTTTGAGCCGGCTACGTTCTGCATCGCGACTTATTTTTTTGGATACCCCAACATAATCGGCAAAAGGCATGTACACCATCCAGCGACCGGGCAATGTATAATGGGTCGTTACACGCGCACCTTTGCCGCCACTAGGCTCTTTTCTTACTTGTACAACAATATCCTGACCCGGCTGCAAAAGCGTCTCGATAGAAGGCTTCACATCCGGCTGTCTATCCAAATGAGGGTGCAATACATCATCAACATATAAAAAAGCATTCTTCTTCTGTCCAATGTCAACAAAAGCAGCCTGCATACCTGGAAGTACGTTAATCACACGGCCTTTATAATAACTTCCGACCAGCCCTTGCTGCTGATCACGTTCAGCCGCGTACTCCACAAGCCTTCCGTTCTCCAGAAGAGCCATTCGGGTAATGTGCTGCGTGCAGTGAACGATCATCTGTTTCATGGCTTCACCTCTGGTTTCGTTCATTCATTCATCCCTTCTCACGCTCTGCATAAATACACTACATTCTGAAGTAGGTAGATATTAAGCGCTGTTCCGGCACAACAGCAACAACATTTCCTTCGCCGTTTAATACATAGATAAAATGATATTGATTACGTTTAAATAGACGCAATATAGCATCTAAAGGTTTCGCAGATAAGGCAACAATTGGACGAGCCACACTTCCTGTCCGCAAATGATACTCATAAACCGCCTCCCTATTCATCAAAAACGCAACAAATCGGTACGGTAAATTCCGATGATCCGTGAGATTTGAATACAATAAAAAAGCACCGATCATAACCATATTCAGCCTCAAGCCTCCGCCCGCTCCAAGAGGCAATAGCGCATAAACAATCACAAAAATGCTTGCAGCAACACTCACTCGTCCGCTCCATAGCAAAGTATAGTAATAAGGAAGAAATAAACTAACTGTAGCCTGAAGTACTTTGCCTCCGTCAAGTGGCAGAACAGGCAAAAGATTAAAGAGCGCAATAATGGCATTAGCATTTATAAAATAGACTAAAAATTCCTGATTACCATAACCTGCTTGCTGAAGCCCAAGAGCCATAACAATCATGATTCCATTTTGCAGCGGACCGGCAAGTGCAATACCAATCTCACGACTAGCGGTGAGCCGCCCATGATCCTCAATAACCGCAACTCCGCCAAACGGAAGAAGCTGAACCGATTTGACTGTAACACCAACTAAAAGGGCAGCCACCACATGTCCCATTTCATGAATGAGGACGATCGTAAATAAAGTTAGCAACTCCAGAAATTGTCCTGTGAGTACAGAGAACAACATAATGATTACGAACAATGGATGTAGTGACAGATCGATCCCTAAGATCCTAATCAAACGATACCACTTCTGTAGGATCAATATAAGTCTTGTCTTTCATCACTGCAAAGAATAGCGTTGGAGCTGAGGAGCCCTCTTTCTCCAGCATCCACCCGAGTTCATCTCCACTCTGAATCCAGTCATCAATCTCCAGCTTAGTGCCATTTAAATGTCCGTATTCTGCTGTGATTCCTCCAGAATGTTGAACTGCAATTCGAATGCCACCGTCCAATTCTTTGGAAATGGAAAGAACACGTCCCATGTCTATACTCTTCACCGTCACATTTGAGGTTGAATCGATTTGAGGCATAATTTCTACACCTTTTAGCGTGGAAGCAAAGGGCTCCACAATGCTTCCAGCTACCGGAGCACTAAGCTCATGTTGAGCTGCTGCCTTTTGAGCAGGTTCGTCTTTGTCACCAAATATCGGTATGAACGCCGGTGCACCATTAAAATTCTCCTCATACCAGACCCGCACTGCTGTGAAATCCATGTCATTACTCAAGGCATCACTAATAAAGGCTTGGACTTTATAGGACCATGGCTGGTGAACTGTAAAAACTCCCCACACCGCTCCAAACACAAGCACACTGGCTATAACCCGTCGAATAAAACCGGAAGAAAATTTAGAACCTCCTCCTCCTGGTTCCTCCCAGCCACCCCGTCTCTCTTTCCACATCACTTCCGGATCAGGCTCTATAGATGATTGCTCCTCATTTTTCTTAAACCCCGTACCCCACTCCTTGAAGCTCGTACTCTTTTCGGGCATAACGAATAACGGAGGCACCTCTGCTGTTTCTATATTCGGGATTTCCTCCAGCAAACTACGGATACGCTCCTTGCGGCGATTCTTGATATCTGATTTGAGATCCATGTTTATCCCTCCGGACGGGCTTGTTTTACTTCCATTTTATGAAGCACGGAAGTCTCTTTAGAACAAGCCCGCCCAAGGTGGAGCACTTAAATACCACTAAATAAATAAATCCCACCCATAGATTTCTCTAGTGGTGGGACCGTTAATGCTTCTATAGTAAGATTGCTTGGTGCAGAATTAAGCCATACCGAAAAATTTCTTGAACTTCTTAAATGCTCCCGGTTTCCGATCAAGCTGCATTAGCGGCACAGCATCACCTAAAATTCTACGAGCAATATTGCGGTAGGCAATAGCTGCTGACGAATCGGGATTCATAACTGTAGGCTCTCCACTATTTGCGGCCTTAATGACCAGTTCATCATCCGGAACAATTCCGATAAGATCAATATTCAACACCTGTAAAATATCCTCAATATCAAGCATATCCCCAGACTTCACAAGACCTGGGCGAATACGATTTACCACCAGCTTTGGCGATTCGACATGTGACTGCTCAAGCAGTCCGATAATACGATCCGCATCCCGCACAGCAGCATGCTCTGGTGTGGTAACCACGATCGCTTTATCCGCACCGGCAATCGCATTGCGGAAGCCATGTTCAATCCCTGCTGGACAATCAATCAAAATATATTCATATTCCTTCTTCAGTTCGAGAATAATATCTTTTACTTGTTCAGGAGTGACGGACGTTTTATCCTTCGTTTGAGCTGCGGGCAACATATACAACTCATCAAAGCGTTTGTCTTTAACGAGTGCTTGATTTAGGCGACAACGACCCTCCGCTACATCCACAAGATCATAAATAATACGATTCTCAAGCCCCATTACTACATCCAGATTACGCAGTCCAATGTCGGTATCGACGAGACATACTTTTTTACCCTGCAGTGCAAGTGCGGTTCCAATATTGGCTGTTGTGGTTGTTTTGCCAACTCCGCCTTTGCCCGAGGTTACGACTATCGCTTCTCCCATGGAGGCTACACCCCTTTAAACACATTTAAATCCTGACGTACTTTGACTAAATTATGAATTTTATCGATTTGCATAGCTCCGTTCGTTAAATATGCAAACTCCATACTGCTTTCTCGGGTTTCCCACTCATCGGGAGGACGACTGATAATATCAGCAATTCGCAGTTGTGTCGGAGACATTAATGAAGCAGCGATAATCGCCTCTTCATTTCCATCTACTCCAGCATGCGCCATACCTCTAAGTGATCCTAGAATATAGATATCGCCTGAACAGGTAATGGTTCCTCCTGGGTTCACATCCCCCAGATATAAAAGATTTCCATCATGGTGCAGCACCTGACCGGAACGAAGAATCCCGCTCATAAGAAACAACGCGTCATTATCCTCACTGCCGGGCACTGGAAGCGCCTCTATGGAACGAATCAGTAGATTTCCCTGTCCCTTCAGAATCTCCAGCACAGCTTCCTTATCTTCCTCAGTTACGGGACGATTGCCCAGCTTAATATCTACATGGACAATTGGTCCAGTCAAAATATTTTGATGGCTGTGCTCCAGCTTATAGCGAAGCTCGCTCAGAAGATCTTCGAAGGGACACTTGTCGTCTAGCAGGAATATCAGGCCATCCTTGATGCCCTTAATCCTTACATGCTTGGATTTTACTGTCATATGCCTGGCCCCCTATCCTCATTCATTCGTGCCGGGCCCCTTAAATTCCTGCTTTATTAAGAAAGAAAATAGAAGCTTCTTTATGCCGCTTCTTCCGTACTCTTCTCTTTCTTGATCAGCTCAAGCTGGCGTCGTAACGGTATGTAGAGGATCAGAGCAATAGCAAAATGAAAGAGCATCGTTGGTAGCATATGATTCAAAATAGCCCAGCTATAAGGCTCCTGATTGAGATTGAATACACTATAAATACCAAATAACACACTATCCTCTAGCAAGCTTCCGAGCAGAATCACAGTCATCATAAGAGGCAGTGGCGCACGCGGAATCTGAAACAGAAGGCCGATTAAATAAGCCGACAGACCCATCGCAAAAGAATGTGCTCCTAGAATTCTGCCATAAAAAACGACATCATGTAATAGTCCGAAAGTTAGGCCCAGTATAAGCGCTGTATGACGATGATGATATACAGCCACGAACAATAACACAACGAACACTAGATTCGGAATAATTCGCATCTGCCATACATCTGGAATCAGCCAAGGCAGAATGGTTCCCTCCAGAATGAACAAGAGGAACAGTAACAGAACAAGAACAGATCTGCGCATATTCACTATTCAGCACGCTCCTCCGTAAAAACAACAATCAGCTGCTTCCAGTCTTGAAATTCTGCTGAAGGCTTAATCACTGCTGTGGAGGTTAATCCAAATTCACCAACCTCAACGCTTTCAACTGTACCGATGGTCAATCCTCGCGGATACAATCCCCCAATACCAGAAGAAACGATAACATCCTTCGGCGCAATAGGATCACCTGGCGGGATCTTGTTCATCAATAACTTGTTTGTCTTCGGATCATAGCTTTCAATCATACCAAAGGTTTTGCCCTCTTTGTTAATAGCGGTTGCCGCAATTGGCGGCTGAGAATTAGGGTCATTCGTATCCATCATGGTCATCAGCTTCACCGTAGAGGTGAAATTGCTGACTTGACTAATAACACCTACTAATCCATCAACCGAGATCACAGACATATTTGGTCTAACGCCATCTTTAGCACCTAAATCGATTACAATCGTACTATTGCTTGGTTCTGTTGTCTGACTAACCACCTGTGCAATATGGTATTGATATTTATACAATTCCTCCTGAGCTTTCGTGAACTTCAACTGTTCCTTTAACTGCTCATTTTCTACCTGAATGAAATTGTATTGCGCTTTATCACGTGCATATTGGGCGGCTAGAATCTTCAGCTGCTCATTTTCCTTAGAAAGATCTTTCAGATTTCCGATATCTTCAAACAAGCCCGCTACATATCCAGCGGGCTTGTAGAACATTTTTTGCACGAAACCAGTAGTGTCTCTAAGAAAGTTCTCCGGCCAGGACAAGGAACTCCTTGATGCCAAGCTGAAGCCCATCACCACAATGAACAGCACCAGTGTAATCAACAGAATAAACAGACGTTTATTGCTTAAGAGTTTAAACAGTTTCAACACCCTCTAACAACAGTATTTCTCCCATAACAGGGGTTGACGTACACAAGTGGCAATACATAGGCTTATCTCTTAGAGCGAAGACTGGAACTGCTGCGACTCTTGAACAAATGGATATTATCAAGCGCCTTTCCTGTTCCAATCGCTACACAATCCAGAGGGTTCTCAGCGACAATAACTGGCATTCCAGTTTCACGCGCAAGCAGTTTATCCAAGTTACGAAGCAAGGCGCCTCCACCTGTCAAGACAATCCCGCGATCCATAATATCTGCTGCGAGCTCCGGTGGACATTTTTCCAAAGTTACTTTAACAGCTTCAATAATAGAACTCACTGTATCGGACAATGCTTCACAGATCTCATCAGAAGTAATTGTAAGCGTCTTTGGCAGGCCTGTAACGAGATCGCGTCCGCGAATTTCCATAGTCTCAGCTTTCTCAAGTGGCAAGGCAGAACCTACGTCCATTTTAAGCTGTTCCGAAGTACGTTCACCAATCATCAGATTGTACTGACGTTTGATGTACTGAATGATGGACTCATCCGCTTCATCACCCGCAACACGTACGGAACGACTAGTAACAATACCGCCGAGTGAAATTACAGCAACTTCAGTAGTACCTCCGCCGATATCAACAACCATACTTCCTGTTGGCTCCCATACCGGTAGATCTGCACCAATCGCTGCAGCAAAAGGTTCCTCGATAATGTAAGCTTCGCGAGCACCAGCTTGTCTAGTAGCATCTTCTACGGCACGTTGCTCTACAGCAGTAATGCCGGATGGTACGCAGACCATTACATTAGGGTGACGTTGGAACATAGAACGTTGTTTCTGTGCTTGACGAATAAAATATTTTATCATCGTAGCCGTTGTGTCAAAATCAGCGATAACGCCATCCTTCATCGGACGGATCGCACGAATGTTTCCCGGTGTACGACCGATCATCTTTTTAGCGGATTCACCCACGGCTTCAATCGTCTTAGTGTCAGTGTTAATGGCTACAACGGAAGGCTCTCTTACAACGATCCCCTTACCGCGTACATAGACAAGCGTATTCGCTGTCCCCAAGTCAATTCCTAAATCTTTCGTAAAACTACCCAACATGCTAATTCTCCTTTTCCTAAGTAAATCTTCACATTTATATTACATGTGTCCTTTTTCTTTCAAGCTTACAAAGCTGCTATCACCGATAATTAGATGATCTAACACGTCAATCCCGACAATCTCGCCTGCCTGAAGCAGTCTTGAGGTCAAGGAGATATCCTCAGGACTAGGCGTTGGATCACCACTAGGATGATTATGTGCGCATATGATAGAGGCACTACTACATTTTATAGCTGCTCGGAATACCTCACGAGGATGAACAATCGAAGCATTAAGACTGCCCATAGACAACGTTTCTTGTCCTATCACATGATTCTTCGTATTCAGAAACAAGCAGACAAAATGCTCCTTCTGCAGATAACGCAATTGCTCAGTCAGTATCTCCGCAGCGTCCTCAGGACAACGGATAATGACCGGCATGTTAAACCTGGAGTTCGCAAGGCGCCTTCCAAGTTCGATGCCTGCTTTTAGTTGCACGGCCTTGGCAGGGCCGATACCTTTGATTTCGGTCAGTTCTTCGATGCTAAGGTCAACTAGCCCACGCAGGCCACCGATTTTCCCCAGCATCTGCTGTGCAATATGAATAGCCGATTCACGGCGTGTTCCCGTACGCAGCAGAATGGCTAACAACTCCGCTTGACTTAATGATTCCGCCCCATAATGCATCATGCGCTCTCTTGGTCGTTCTTCATGGGGGAGGTCCCGCAGCATTACTGATTGCGACTCCATCCCTATCCCTCTTTCCCAAGCTTCCTACCGGTTCAATACAGTTATACCGAACTCGGACAGCATTTCGCCAAGAAGCGACAGCGGCAATCCGACAACATTGAAATAACAGCCTTCAATTCGTTCCACCAAGGTGGAGCCAAGCCCTTGTATCGCATAAGAGCCAGCCTTATCAGCGGGCTCTCCCGTAGCTATATAAGCAATAATTTCATCCTCCGTCATTGCTCTCATCGTTACGGAAGTAACACGGTGCTCCACTATAGTCTTTCCATGCGGAAGTCCAATACAGGCTACACCCGTGTAAACCTTATGATTCCGGCCCTGAAGTCTGGTAAGCATCGATTTACTGTCCAGCTCGTCCACCGGTTTGCCTAGCACAGTGTTATCTAGTACAACAATCGTATCACTACCAATAATTACTGCGTTACGCTCTCCTGCTGCAGCCACTACAGCCTCTGCTTTTCGCAGAGCCAAACTGCGCACGATTTGCTCCGGCGTAAAGTCCGGTGGTGTGCTTTCGTCCGCTTCGCTGGTAATGACCTCAAAAGGCAAGCCCAGTAAAGACAAAAGCTCTCGTCGACGCGGTGAACCTGAGGCTAAAATAATGTGTTGTGAGTTGTCCACGTTGTAAACGTCCCTTCTTGATCAGTAACGAGAGTTACAGTCTTCGGTACAGCCATACAGCTGTAATAATACCGACGAGACTTAGCATGCACAATTTCAAATGAATAGTGATGTCATAGGTTATGATGTCCAAATCGGCTCGCGGAGACCACTTAAGCACAGTCGATGTTGTTAGAAAAGAAAGAGCCTTTACCGGCTGCAGTAGCTTGGCGATCCAGGCTCCAGCCAGCCAGCCTAGAATTAGAAATAACAGCAGTGTTCCTACATTTTTCTTCTTCATCTCAGTCTTCCCTCGCCATTTTTTGACACCCTAATTATTATACGGTGAAATTGTGATCAATACAAACGTAAAATCCCTTACGGTAATGTTTACCACCATTTGCACTAAAAGTTGCGGAGCGATACCATCCTCCGTATCAATTATAGTTTAAGTTATATAGGGATAATTTCCTCTTTCGCGCCAAAACAGCAAGCCCCCACATCTGGAGGCTTGCTGTCTTTAAAGTCAACAATCTATCAGTTAATTCATTGCAGTTAGCAGCTGTTTCTGGCTAGTCAAAAAGCTCAGCATCGATTCTTGCACTTCCCAAAGTAGGCCCTGAGCCTTGTTCTTGTTATATTCACTCCAGGCTGATATCCCTTGGCTCATTGATTTCTCTAACGCTGCGCAAATGCTTTTGGCTTCAGGAGATATGCCTTGTTCCAGCACTTTTACTGCTTCACTCCATTGCAGATGGAGATCACTCATAGCGGGGGTATTTGCTGTCGTACTAGTTTGGCCAGCGCTAAGTAAAGAAGCAGATTGACTGCTTAGTTCACTGAGCAGCTGCCCACTCACGGAGAAATAGTTCTTCACTTCCTCTGCATTACCGGTATAGACAAGCTGTTCAGCCCCGGGAAGTGCCACCTCTCTCACATACAGCTCAATACCCTGATTCTTTAGTCCGCTGCTAAGTAGCTTGGCCTGTTCACGGTCGGATGATATTCCAGCATACACACGATTGCCGTCGGCAGGATCCATACCCGCGGCCAAACCTGCAGTTAACAGCTCCTGGCGAGCCTCTTCAGCGCCTGCAGGTGTACTGAATACTCCGTACTGCAGCAGATAATAGCTTTGCGCAGCTACTTGAACTGGGATGGTGTTCTTCCCTGAATTTTCAGTACCCGTCACTGGTAATCCTGATGTACCTACACCTGCCGGATCTTTAGCTCCACTGGACTGCACTGAAGTAGCCGCCATGTCTGCTGTCCCATTTCCAGAGCTACTGTCCATATTCCCTCCGTAAAAGAAAGAAAGTGCAGCATAACCAAGCAGTACCCCTGTGCCGATGGCTCCCGTAACAGAAAGAGCTAATTTCCACCAATACGAAGGACGTCGAGTATGATAAGAGCCTCCGTAACTGCCAGAGGATACATTCTCTAATTTATCCCTGCTATCCGAAACCATATCTGACAGAAGATACGATTGCTGTGTATATCTAAAATCCTTATCCTGTTCGTCCCATTCTTCCTGGCGTGGATCTACAGTACCCGAGTAATAGTCATAGGAATCTTCCGGTGGTGCCTCATACGTGGAACGAAAATCAGGCTCATAAAGCCATGTTTGCTGTGCTGGACCTACCTCTTGACGCAGTCCCTCAGCGTACTCTTCAGCTGTGCCCAATCCGCCATTTGACCAGCGCTCCACCACTTTAGGCTTTGGTTTAGGCTCGTCCTTGTTCACGTCAAATCGGAATGTCATTCTTCCGTTATTCAACAGTTACACCTCACCTCATCTAATCTATAAGTAAATATATGATAGACAATAGAGAGATATGCTATTTTTAAGCCATAGGAATTATGAAAGATTATGCAGATTCAGTTTACATTACATGTACCTTTTATATACTATATAAAAAGAGCTAAAAGTGTACACTATACTAGGTAAGCTAGAAATGATGCTTTAGTTCACTACTGATTAGGAGGGCTTCTTCTGAAACAAAAAATTCAAGCAGCTATTGTAGGCTACGGAAATTTAGGAAAAGGTGTACGTAAGGCTATCAACCAAAGTGAAGATATCGAGCTAGTTGCGATCTTTACGCGCAGAGAACCTGGACAACTGGAAGCCGGAGAAGCCGGTGTGAAGTTCGAACACATCTCTGCCGTCGAACAATATAAGGGTAAAGTGGATGTTATGATTCTATGCGGAGGATCGGCTACCGATCTGCCAGAACAAACACCAGCCATTGCCCGGATGTTTAATACCGTGGACAGCTTTGATACTCATGCCAAAATCCCCGAGTTCTACGAGACCGTTGACGCCGCAGCTAAACAAGGTGGAACACTCAGCGTAATTTCTACTGGTTGGGATCCAGGCTTATTCTCAATGAATCGTCTGCTCGCTGAAGCTATTCTTCCACAAGGTAAAGAATATACCTTCTGGGGCAAAGGCGTTAGCCAAGGCCACTCCGATGCGATCCGCAGAGTAGATGGAGTTAAAGCTGGTGTACAATATACCGTTCCAGTACAAGAGGTTATTGAAGCCATTCGCGCTGGTGAAACACCAGAGCTTACCACTCGCCAAAAACACCTCAGAGAGTGTTTTGTAGTGGCTGAGGCAGGGGCAGATCAAGAACGCATTCGTGCAGAAATCGTGAATATGCCGAACTATTTTGCAGATTATGATACTACGGTTACTTTCATCACTGAAGAAGAATTGGCAGCTCAGCATAGCGGAATTCCGCACGGCGGGTTTGTTATTCGTAGTGGTGTAACAGGGGAAGGTACGAAGCAGATTGTTGAATTCGGCCTGAAGCTGGAGAGCAATCCAGAATTTACAGCTAGTGTTCTCGTGGCCTATGCCAGAGCCGCTCAGCGTATGAGTCAAGAAGGACAGAGTGGAGCGCGTACAGTATTCGATATTCCACTTGGAATGTTGTCTCCGAAATCTCCAGAAGAATTACGCCGCAACCTGCTGTAAAATCATACAAAAATGAAATAACCCGCGTAGGACCCTAAAACGTCCTCGCGGGTTTTTTATATACTGCAGGCAGAGCCTTCTCGGGCGTACCTTTTACACAAGACTAAGAATCTTATTCTTCACATAATTCACTTCGTAATCCTTCAACAATGTGCGATGCGCCCGATCAGCAATAATCGTTGCCATCTCAGGATTCTTTAACAACGTTATTACGCTAGCAACAACATCAACTGAGGTATTAGCAAGCAAAATATTACGGTTATGCTCACAGTTCAATCGCTCGCATACTATAGAACTAGTAACCACCGGCGTTTTGAGTGCCCATGATTCCAGAATATTTCTGGAGACTTCACAACCTTCAAGGATCGGCACAAGAACCGCTTTAGCACGACGTATATAATCAGCAGACGGTTTCAAAGGTCCAGTGATAATAACTGATACATCATCCTTTACAAGCGACAATACATCCATATGAACCTCATGACTGGTGATATAACACTTGATATCAGGCACTTGTTCTTTAATCAAAGGGTAGCTTTTCTTAAAGAAGTTTTGAGCAGCCTTAATCCCCTGTCTGGTGTTCATACTCCAGTGCAGAACCATTGAATTTTCTTTTGCAACAGGCTCAGTAAAAGCGTCGTATTCATTCATTTTTATGAAATGAGGAACAACATGAACTTTACGGGCATCCGCAAAGGATAGAGATTTGAATGAAAGGGCATCCCATTCCGAGGTGGCCAAGAGTACACCCGTTTTATTCATTAGTCTCCGCTTATTCCGCCGAACCAAAGCCTCATTTAGTTTATAATATGGATTACTGCTGCTCGGCTTCCCAATTTCTTTTCCAACGGCAAGCCCGCTCTCAAAACGATACGTATCTGTAATAACACTGGCCTCAGGAAGCAGATTACGAACCATATCAATGCAATTTCCCAGCAAGCTATGCGATATAAATACATGTCTGTAATTATTCGATCTACAAAGCTCCATGATGGTACTCTTCATGTCTTTCTCCGCATGACTCCGATTAGTGAAATTCCGTAATATATGTAAGGGACGCAGCATAGATCTCCACGAGGTAATGCACCCGTTAATGTAATGAACCGTTAGTGCAGCTCCATCATTTGTAGACATATCCTTGTGCGTACTGGCATACGTCAGCAAATCAATATCAAATTTCCCTAGCAAAATCTCGAGAATACTCCCTGTTCTCATTTCTCCTTCTAGATCCTCTGCGCTTTGATTCTGTGCTGAAAGGAACAGCATTCTTTCTCGCATGACTCTGGCTCCTTGAATTTTTTATATAAATCATCTCTACTTATCACTGCAACTTTAGATGCAGTTCAATAGTAACTCATTTCACATAAAATTTTTGTCGATTTATAGGGAAACCTTTAAAATTTTTATATATTTTCATGCTTTATTCGAAAATCATTGCGATAAACCTATATATATCGCTATTTTTTTGAAGATTCAAGCAAAAAAACTACTTTTCCAGTAATACACGAACATGAATTGTCTATTCCAAAATTTTATACTCGTTAGGTATTCTGAACTATTCCCTATGTAAACAAAAAAGTGTCTTCCTCATCTAATGACGAAAGGAAGACACTTTTATATTTCGTAGCTTCTAACAACGCAGTTCCGACCCTTTTTCTTAGCTTGATACAATGCATTATCACAAAGTTTGTAGAGATTATTTAGAGAAAAACGTTCGCCCGATTCTATCGTGATGACTCCAATACTTATCGTGTAGTGCAGCGGTACACCATGAATCATTGAACCTATAACAGCTGTGCGCATTCCTTCAGCAATAACATCACTACTCTTCTCATCGGCTCTGTGCAGGAGCACTGCGAACTCTTCTCCCCCAAATCTTCCGATCAGATCACCCTGACCAAGCTGTTGCTCTATTTTAGACGCCAAATCAGTTAGTACTTGGTCACCTGTATTATGGCCGTAATTATCATTTATGCTCTTAAAGTGATCGACATCCAGCAGTAAAAAAGAATAGGGTAGCTTCTTCATCGCTGAAGCAGCTATTAAAGGCCGAGCACGCAGAACGAACGACCTGCGATTCAAAATACCGGTCAACTCATCATAAGTTGCTACCCGCTCCATTTCTGCAAAGGAATCTTCTCTATAAAGCAGCATAATTCCCGCGGTTCCTAGAAACATATACAAATAAATCCCGAGATAAAAAAACAAATAAAGAAATTGTGCAACTTGTGTATTGATTCCTAATACGGAATACAGCGGTTCCATGGCTCTCCCCGCCAACGACAAGATGACAAGACAATATAGCAGTCCCATTATTATTTGTAGCGAAGTCTCCATGACCTTCAGACATAGTATATAAGCAGGATAGGCTATAATCAGAACTCCAGCCAGACAAGCGACTGGAATAACGAGAGGATCCTTTGGCATCAACAAGTACATAAGCACCACAACTAGAATGGATACTCCGAATAATATAGAATAATATCTCTCCACTTTGCTCCCGAATACTCTGAGAAGCATTAGAAGCGCCAAGCTTTCGAGCGTGCCTCCAGCCAGAGCAAGAAGTGCTATGATCGGTAGACTAAGTGGTGTATCTATAAAATCCTTCAGTAATAAGAGGATCAAGGCTGCTAGTTGCAAATATTTTGCTGTGATAAACAATGAAGAAGTCTGTTCCTGCGGATAACGCAAACGATACACCACGATAAGCAGCACCGTAAACGATTGCCACAAAAAGAGACACACCAGCAGTGTCTGGAGATCCAGATGCATATAAGTGAAGTTCACCTCCCCTAGTATTCCTGACTCTCAGTATACATATCGGTATCTGATGACTCTATTTCTGCCCTCTTGTTTGGCCTGATATAATGCCTTGTCGCTTAGCTTGTACAACTTATTTATCGAAATCTCCTGATCTGGCATGATCGTAATTACACCTATACTAACTGTGTACCCCTGTTGAACCTTATTAGTGGAAGTATTCATTATCGCCTCACGAAGCGCTTCAGCTTTCTGGTCGCAGCTCTGCTCATCTACCCCACAGAGTATGACTGCGAATTCCTCGCCCCCTAGTCTGCCAAACAAATCGCCATTTCCGAGATTATCTTTAATCGTCGATGCGAACTCTTCCAGCACAATGTCACCGGTATCATGACCATAAGTATCGTTGACCTGTTTAAAATAATCCAAATCCAATAGCAAAAATGAGAAGTACTCCTGCGCTCGAAATGCCTTTTCAAGCTTTATTTCCGCTTCCTGAAGAAATGCTCCACGGTTTAGGATCCCCGTCAAATCATCATAACTGGCTATTCTTTTTAGTTTGACGAAGGAATGCTCATTTGAGAGAAGAATATAACCGGCAGCCCCTACGATAAATAATAAATACATCCCCAAATAATACAAATATTGCGTGAGATTTGTTGAGAACACATTCATCTCGGGCTCCCAAATCAATGCAACAAGCGCCCGCATCAGCATAATCGCTGCAAATACATAAAATAATACGCCTAATATTTTTTGAAGAGGGGTAGCCTTTTTATTCACAGTTAGATGATAAGCTGGATAAACTATAAATAGTATAGACCAAAGTGAAGTACAAGCGATGCGCAAGTTGGAATGATTAAAAAATAATGCGATGATACTAAAACTAATTATGCTCAATACCGAAAGGATGATGTAATATCGCTTTATTTTTGGCCCCAGTACTCCCATCATCAGCAATAACGCTGTAATTTCTAGACAGCACCCTCCAAGGATCAGAGCATTGCTAAGCGGAATGGACAACGCATGAGGGAGATAATCCCACAATAAAATCGAACACCAAAAGAGTAGCTGCACTTCCTTTGATCGGATGAACAAGGTGGAGGCTGTATCTTTAACAGCGGTACTTCGATAATTGGTTATAAGCAGCAATATAAATAAATTTCCGAAAATAAACAAATAAATCAGTGTTCTAATTTCAAGCAGGGAGCTCATACGTCACCACCTATGCGAAAATATCCCCACAAAGTGCGGCTTTGCTTCGATGCGTACTCGGGTACTTTGTGGGGATCCCAAATATACGTTGAAAAATCGATCCTCTTCTGGCAGCACTATAGCACTTTATAACTATATCAGTAAATACGTTAACAATACCAAAAAAACACTTCCCTCGAAACTCCCTTCAGATAAACACAAGGATTATCTGAACGAAATTTTGGGGAAGTGCTATTGAATAGAGAATATAAATATCCTCGAATTAGCCTCAATTTGTAAACTTAATGCTTCTTCTTCAACCCGTCTGCTAGTGCGTATCCGACCTTCCAGATATCGCCTGCGCCCATCGTAATCACCAGATCACCTGGAGCAATACGAGGTGTCAGATCAGCTAGAACATCTTCTTTGGTTGGCAGATGTCTCGCGCCCGCATTACTGTTCTTAACGATTAGCTCAACCAGCCTCGCAGAAGTAACACCTTCGATCTGTTTCTCTCCAGCCGGAGAGTAAATATCGGTGATGATGACTTCGTCGGCTTCGCTAAAGGCACGGCTGAAAGCATCTAACAGGAAGAAAGTACGTGTATAGCGCTGAGGCTGGAATACCGCAATAATCCGTTTTCCTGTTGCCTTGGCAGCACTGATCGTTGCCTGAATCTCTGTAGGATGATGCGCATAATCATCAATGACCAGAATGTCATTGACTTCTCCGAGCACTTGAAAACGGCGCTTCGCACCATGGAATTTCACAATCGCTTCAGCGATTTTCTCGAAAGAAATCCCTGATTTCAAACAAGCGATTACCGCTGCCATTGAATTATAAAGATTGTACTGTCCGGGAACAGAGAGTTCAATCCGTCCAAGCACTTCTCCATTATGATTCATCGTGTACGATACCTGACGATCGCCTAGAACGATATCAGTGGCAATATAATCTGCAGTGTTCGACTTGATGCCATAAGTAATCACCTTACCTGTTACTTCAGGTAAAAGAGAGATCACATTCTCGTCATCAGCGCATACTATAGCAGTTCCATCTTCGCGCGTTTGGTTCATGAACTGCACGTATGCAGCTTTAAGACGGTTAAAGTCTCCGTCGTAATTTTCCAAGTGATCCGCTTCAACATTCGTAACGATCCCAAGCCAAGGGTGATAGTGCAGGAAAGAGCCATCACTCTCATCCGCTTCCGCTACTACAAACTCACCTTGTCCCGCCTTTGCATTCGTACCTACATTCATAATCTCTCCACCGATAATATACGTTGGATCAACGTCGCACTCTTCCATCACAAGTGCAATCATGGAGGAGGTGGTAGTTTTCCCGTGTGCTCCAGCAACGGCTACCCCTTTACGTTCATTCAATAAACGGGCTAACATTTGCGAACGATGCAGAATTGGAATCTTAAGACGCTCAGCTTCCACCCATTCCACATTATCACTAGACAAAGCCGTAGAGTATACGACTAGATCCGCACCTTTTACTTGTTCTGCTGTATGCCCGATATAAATCTTGGCACCTTTAGCAATCAATTTATCCGTTAATTCTTGGGCAGCCACATCGGAGCCCGTAACTGTATATCCCATTTCTAGCATTACCCGGGCAATCGCGCTCATTCCGTAGCCGCCGATCCCTATAAAATGCACACGTTCAGTAGTATCCAACAGTCGTCACCAGCCTTTTTCAGTATCGGGTTGCTGCAAAAGTGTACCGCGTACGTCAGAGATTAAATACAGCGTACCAGATACGACGGCAAGGTCATCCTCCGCTGTAATCGACTTCAGTAGCTGCAGCGCTTTTCCCCAATTATGTTCTACTATGATTGCCAAGTTTTCCTTGGCATATTTCTCCCGCAGACTTTCTGCGATAACTTGCAGATTCTCCGCGTCCATTTTGTTCTGGAAATCCGGTTCGGTCAGGATGAGCGTATCCACTATAGGCAGTATATGCTTAAAGTAGGATTCATGATGCTTATTTGACAGCATTCCCATAAGTAAATTTAATTTACCGTATTGATAGAGCTGAGGCAGACTTTTTGCAAGACTCTCCGCACCTTCCGGATTATGCGCTCCGTCCAGTACAATCCTTGGAGACTTGCTTACCTCTTCCAGCCTTCCAGCCCAGAATGCGTGGCGCAAACCTTCAAGCACATCTTCATCCTCAAGCATAAAGGCCATATACTGACGCAGAACCTCAAGTACCATCATGGCAGCTGCCGCATTGCTAATCTGGTGCTCGCCTTTCATTACGATCCCAAGTTCAAGTGAACGAAAGGGACCCTTAAAATGAAAAGTCTGCACATCCTCACGGATTTCATTAGCCTCATAGCTAAAATCTTCTCCGGCAAGATAAAGAGTAGAGCGGCAAGCCGCTGCTTTTTCTTTCAGAACCGCTACGACTTCCGGTTGAGTTACGCAGCTAACAACAGGTACGCCCGTCTTAATAATTCCGGCTTTCTCCATTGCAATCTTCTCTAGCGTATCTCCCAAAATATCCATGTGATCATGACCAACATTAGTAATCACAGAAACAATCGGAGTCACGATGTTCGTTACATCCAGCCTTCCCCCAAGCCCGGTCTCCCATACGACAACATCAGGACAAGAGACGCCCGCAAAAAATAGAATGGCTACAGCTGTAGTTACCTCGAACATCGTAGGTGAGCCAAACTCCGTTTCCGAGATTTCTTGGACTAGTGGACGTAATTGGTTAACCAGCTCGACAAGCGTTTCTTCAGAGATGTCCGTATTATTATATTGGAACCTGTTCGTGAACTTTGTAATATACGGAGATGTAAAGGTGCCTACTGAATAGCCGCTTTGTATAAGTGCACTAGTCAAAAAAGCACAAGTTGAACCTTTGCCGTTCGTACCCGCCACATGAATAAACTTCAGCCGACGGTGCGGATTTCCCAGCTTGTCCATCAACATCTCGATTCTATCTAAACCTGGCCGTATCCCAAAAGGGATTAGGCTCTTGATCCAATCAACCGCTTCGGTGTATGTCGCAAGAGGGGCGGTACTTCCGCCCCGATTTAGGTCATCCATGTCTCTTATCCTTTCAGCTCTGCGATGCGGGCAAGTACTTTCTCACGTTTAGCAGAATAATCTGCCTGCTTCGCCCGTTCCTCTTCGATAACTTTAGCAGGAGCTTTGGCCACGAAGCCTTGATTGCTCAGCTTTTTCTCTACGCGTTCTACTTCGCTGTTCAGCGTCTGCACTTCTTTTTCCAGACGAGCGATTTCTTGTTCAATATCAATGAGTCCCGACAATGGCAGAAGCAGTTCTGCTCCTGTTACTACAGCGGACATTACCTTATCCGGCGTTTCCGGATTGAGGCCAGCTTCGAAGGAAGACGTATTACAGAAGCGTCCAATGTAATTGTCGTTACGGGTGATAATACTCAGCGTCTCTTCATTACCCGCTTTGATGATCAATTCAACCTTTTTGCTCATCGGTACATTCACTTCAGCCCGGATATTACGAACGGCCCGGATTACATCCATCAGCAGGTTCATTTCCGCTACGGCCTGCGGATTCTCCAGAGCAGCATCATACTCCGGCCATGCAGCCAGCGTAATCGTCTCCCCTTCATGCGGAAGGTGCTGCCAGATTTCTTCCGAAATAAACGGCATAAACGGATGAATCAAGCGCATTGTGCGGTCTAGTACATAGGCAAGTACAGACTGTGTCTTCGCTTTGGCCGCGGCGTCTGATCCGTAAAGTGACAGCTTCGCGAACTCAATATACCAGTCACATAGATCGTCCCAAATGAAGTTGTACAGCTGGCGACCGGTCTCACCGAACTCGTACGAGTCAATTAGACGCGTAATCTCACGAGAAGTTTCGTTCAGACGGTGCAAAATCCAGCGATCAGCAGTACTTAGCTCACCCGAAATGTCAATATTTTCAAAGCTTACGCCTTCCAAATTCATCAACGCGAAGCGTGATGCATTCCAGATCTTATTGGCGAAATTACGTGCCTGCTCAACCTTTTCCCAACGGAAGCGTAGATCCTGTCCAGCTGTACTTCCGGTAGAAATCATGTAACGCATTGCATCTGCGCCATACTTCTCGATTACTTCAAGGGGGTCTACGCCATTCCCGAGTGATTTGGACATTTTTTGACCTTCGGAATCCCGTACCAAACCATGCATCAATACATCTGAGAAAGGTTTTTCTCCGGTAAATTCAAGAGCTGAGAAGATCATCCGCGCTACCCAGAAATAAATAATATCGTAGCCTGTTACGAGCACATCGTTCGGATAATAGCGTTTGAAATCTGCACTGTTCTCATCTGGCCATCCTAGTGTGGCAAAAGGCCACAGATTAGAGCTAAACCAGGTATCCAGTACATCTTCGTCCTGTTTCAAGTCGGTTAGACCACTGATCCGGCGCGCTTCTTCCTCGTCATTTGCCACAACCAATTCACCAGTAGACTCGGAATACCATGCTGGAATACGATGTCCCCACCACAGCTGACGGGAAATACACCAATCACGTACGTTCTCGATCCAGTTCAGGTAAGTTCTCTCGAAACGGTCCGGTACAAAGTTAACCCCGTTCCCATCCTTCTGTGCATTGATGGCAGCTTCAGCCAGTGGCTGCATCTTTACAAACCATTGTGTGGACAAGTACGGCTCAACAACCGCTCCAGAGCGTTCACTGTGTCCTACTTGATGCACATGATCTTCGATATTGATCAGCACACCTTGCTCCTTCAGGTCAGCAGTAATGGCCTTACGACATACACTCCGGTCTTGACCTTGGTAAGGTCCTGCTTCTTCATTCATCGTACCGCTCTCATCCATTACGTTAATCTGCGGTAAATTGTGACGTTGACCCATCTCGAAGTCATTCGGATCATGAGCTGGTGTAATCTTAACCGCACCACTACCAAACTCTTTGTCTACATAATCATCAGCGATAATCGGAATCTCACGGCCAATAATCGGCAGGATCAACGTTTTGCCGATCAGATCTTTATAACGATCATCTTCCGGATGAACAGCAACCGCTGTATCACCCAGCATGGTCTCCGGACGTGTGGTCGCTACTGTAATAAATCCGCTACCGTCTTTGAGCGGGTAACGCAGATGATACAAGTGACCATTAACTTCTTTATATTCAACCTCGATATCCGACAATGCTGTACGAGCCGCCGGGTCCCAGTTGATAATGCGTTTGCCGCGGTAGATCAAGCCTTTATTATAGAGCTTAACGAATACCTCGCGTACAGCTTTCGACAACCCTTCATCCAGGGTAAAACGTTCGCGGGAATAGTCAAGGGAAAGCCCCATCTTAGCCCACTGCTCATGAATGGTGTTCGCATATTTATCTTTCCACTCCCACACCTGCTCCAGGAACTTCTCGCGGCCGAGATCATGTCTAGAAATTCCCTGCTCACGCAGCTTTTGCTCTACCTTTGTCTGCGTTGCGATACCGGCATGGTCCGTACCTGGTAGCCACAACGTGTCGAAGCCTTGCATCCGTTTTGTACGAATCAGGATATCCTGAAGCGTAAAATCAAGCGCATGACCAATGTGCAGCATTCCCGTTACGTTTGGCGGCGGGATTACAATGCTGTATGCTTTTGCATCTGGACGCCCGCCTGCACGGAAATATCCACCCTCTGTCCAATAGGAATACCACTTGGTTTCTGCCGATTTCGGATCATACGTGGTTGGCATTTCATTCTTAGAATCATTTGCAGCGGCAGCATCTGCCGCTGTATCTTGCAAGTTCGGCAACTCTGCCGCTGTTAGATTGTTTTGGTCAGCCATTCCCTGATACCTCCACTTGGTTACTTGTAGTTGGTTTTTAAAAAACAAAAAGACCCCTCGTCTCAAAGGACGAAAGGCCATTCTTTCGCGGTACCACCTTTGTTTCGCGCCAATGAAAAATAAACCTGCACTTCTCTCACCTTGCGGTTCAGAAGCTTAGCGCGACACTCGTACAGATAACGGCTGCTACCGGCCACATCCTAACTTATCTTTCATATCCATGAAGACAAGCTCAGAAGGGCGACTCCGGGGCGACTTCGGTGGCTGTATCCTACGGAATGTCACAGCACTTGCATTCCGCTCTCTGAAGGGCTGACCGCCTACTCTTCCCGTTCCCAGTCTTTACTTAGATATTGCTTACTCCATAATACATTTTGAGTCCCCCCTAGTCAACCTGGATAGGCTATTACAGCGGGACTTTTAGCGGAATTTCGACTTATAGCGTGCATATGTCGAATTTTCATTCGATTCATCACACTGCGTTGATTAGATCCCCCGCATTCTAACGTTCTCCGGTCACACAAGAATAAACGCCTTCGACGTCCTTTTACGGACGGTAAGCGTTTATTTGAGAAATATAAGGATAATGTATAACGTGAAACTTATATATTCTTATATTTGATAAAAATCCCGATCTACTATCAGATCGGGATTCACCTATTCATATGAGTACGCATTGTAATTCAATTACGGAATGTACAACACTTGCCCTTCTTCTACACTCTGCCCAGACAATCGATTATACATTCCCAGCTCCCGCGCACTTAGCTGATATTTCTCTGCGATTGTATCCAGCGTTTCTTCACGCTGCACGATGCAAAGGCGAACCTTACGGAATAGGTTAGCGCCATCTGCTCCAGCAATGAATCTGCTCTTCCACTCCGTATTATTTCCGGCCTCTGGAATGATCGCTGCAGCCGATGCATTTCCTTCAGATAGGAGAGCCTCTTGTTCTTTACGAGAACGACTAGAGCTGAGTAATGAAGAGAAGGTGAGATGTTCTTTGGCTGGAGCCTCTGCTTCTTTCTTGCTTCCTAGCGCAATCTTAAGATCTTGTTTCTCCTCGGTATGTGGCACAGTCTCCTGAGAAACTAAGCCTTCGTTCGTATTATCACTGATCGGCTGCGCATTCTCTTCTTGTGCGTGAAGCTCATGGTTTGCCACGTTTTCAGAAGCAAATACAGCGATATCTTGGTCTGCATCAGCAATAGCTGCTGGAACAGCGGTTTCTCTTGAAGCAAAAGTATATTCAGCTTCTTGCTCTTGATCCGCTTGACTCGCCTGGCTAACTTGATCCAGCTGGGTGGCCTCAGCGTCATTCTGTGACTCAGCTTTAAACCAGTAATCCGCTATTCCTGCTTTGGAATCCTCTGTTTGCGAATCCAAACTATGCGTCCGAGCTTTCGCGCCCTTGTCCTTCTCATGAGCGGATGAGAAATTCACTATAGGGGACGAATGACCAGCTCCACTTGAGACCAGTGGAGCCTCTGATGCGTCTGCATTAGCTTCAGCATGCTCATGTTCTTCTACGGCAACCTCCGATGCATCCTCGCCAAAGGTCCACTGAGAATTTTCATAAAGTGCATCAGTTTCGTGTTCTTGGTTCTCTGCAGATGCTTCGATTACCCTGTCATCACTGAGAGGGGAATAGGCAACTGTGTACTCTTCCTGCTGCCAGGCCGGTTGTGGTTGAGGCTCCGCACCACCGATTCCCCGCAGTGATAATACGCCTGTTATATTCACTGTGCGCATCGTGAGCAGATCAATATCAAAATTCTCGATCTCCACCCCGATATCTTCAATCGAGCTGACGCGTGTAAGCGGAACTGTGATTTCAACGGGAATGGCATGCTCCAGACGTTGTGTTCGGTCATCTTCACTCCGGTAGAGTCCGGTAAGCAACAGCTGACCATATAACTCGGCACGATCCTCCCGCTGAATCACCTGGATTTCCGGAAGTAGTTCAACCTCCTCCAGCTCAGCTATTCCCGGAAGCTCTTCCGATAGGTGAATGCGTTCATAAATATCAAACCGCAAGCCGTGGGACTGATCAAACACGGGATATGTCCTCCTTCTTGGCATAATCTAACCCTGAGACAGGCCCAGAGCATAAGCCCAAAATGTTACTCCCCACATGTATATGCTTCAAACAGAAAGGCATGACAACTTTGGTGGCACTAACCGGACAGGATGCTATTAATTTCATAAATTCAGGGACTATTCGAACCTATCTGCCGACCAATAGATGAACTACTCCGCATGAACAAAGTATTATATGCTGCTTTTGCTATTAGGACATAGATAGATGCTTCTTTCTGAAAAAACAGAAAATTATATACCCTACGAAAAAACAGATAAAAAAAAGAACCGTAATACCAGCATTTGCTGATACCACGATTCTCAGGTTTATAACGTAGCTGTCAAGGCGCTTCAGACAGCAGCTCCCGCAGCTGAAGCATATCCTCCGGCCACGGATCGCTTACTTCCAGTTGTTCACCGCTCCAAGGGTGGCGGAAAGACAGCATCTCGCCATGGAGCGCATGTCGGCCGGCAGCGCTGGAAGCCCAGACCGGGCCGCCATATAGCGCATCCCCATACAAGGGATGACCCATATGGCTGAGATGGACGCGAATCTGATGCGTCCGTCCGGTCTCCAGCTGCACATGCACCAGGCTCCCGCCATGCAGTGCTTCGCGTCCGAGGATTCGAGTCACGGCGGACTGTCCGCTGGGTGAGACTCTTCTCCGCGCCGCATGATGACGATCGCGCCCTATCGGCGCGTCGATCACTTTAAGCGTAGGCGGCACTGTGCCTTCGACGATCGCGGCGTAGAGCCGCGAGATGCTTTTTTCACGCATATTCTCGTCTAGGACAAGCTGAGCGAATTCATTCTTCGCGTACATCACCGGACCTGTTGTATCCTTGTCCAGTCGGTGAATATGCCTTACAGCTGCACTAACACCGGTAGCGACATAATGCGCAGCTACAAGGTGATCCAGCGTTACACCTAGGCCACTGCCATCCGGATGAACCGCCATGCCTGCCGGCTTGTGGGCAACCAAGCAAAAATCATCCTCATACAACACTTCAAGCTCTTCCCATACCGGTTCAATGCCGGCTTCACGATCCGGAAAAAGTGCCAGTCGCAGTCGATCTCCCTTCCACTGAATGCCCCCCTCGCGGCGCAGACGCAGATGAAGCTTCTCAGGCATACCTACAGTTTCCAGCAGCCACTTATCAATTGCAGCTTCAGAATCCTCGGCTCCTGTAATGATTTTGCCGGGTGTTACTTCCAGCCACTCCCCGCGTCTAGTCCAAGCTCCACCACCGGTTCGTTCTCCGGCACTGATACTCAAAGGGCCTTCAGGGCATTATAGTGGCCCTCAATGGTATCATCAATATCCTGCTCACTATGCGCAGCCGATACGAACATGCCTTCAAACTGTGAAGGTGGTACGCTAATCCCTTGGCTCAGCATATGACCAAAATAACGACGGAATAGGTCCGTGTTGCTAGTCTTGGCTGTCTCAAAATTCGTTACAGGTCCTTCTGTGAAGAACGGGCAGACCATAGAGCCCACACGGTTAATTGTCAGTGGAACACCGGTCTCGATTGCATTCTTTTTCAAGCCTGCCTCTAGACGCGCCCCTAATTGTTCCAGACGATCATAAACTTCCGATGTCAGTAGCTGCAGCGTAGTGAGTCCTGCCGCCATCGCTAATGGATTACCACTAAGTGTGCCAGCCTGATAGATCGGTCCCGTAGGAGCGATTTGCTCCATGATCTCTCTTTTGCCGCCATAAGCGCCGACTGGAAGTCCTCCACCGATGACTTTGCCGAAGCAGGTAATATCCGGAGTAATGTTGAACAAGCCTTGAGCACAGCCACGATTGACACGGAAGCCTGTCATTACCTCATCAAAAATAAGCAAAGATCCATTGTCTGAAGTTAACTTGCGAAGTCCTTCCAGAAATCCCGGAAGTGGTGGTACAACACCCATGTTGCCGGCAATCGGCTCTACGATCACTGCGGCAATCTCACTACCAAAACGTTCGAAAGCAATCTGAGTGGACTCCAAATCATTGTATGGAACTGTAATTGTATTTACTGCCACACCTTCAGGAACACCTGGGCTGTCCGGCAAACCTAATGTGGCTACACCGGAACCCGCTTTAATAAGCAGACTATCCGCGTGACCATGGTAGGAGCCTTCGAATTTCAAAATTTTGCTGCGTCCCGTGTAACCACGTGCCAAACGAATTGCACTCATCGTAGCTTCGGTTCCGGAGTTAACCATACGTACGATATCTACTGAGGATACACGTTCGACAACCGTTTTTGCCATTTCAGTTTCAAGCAAAGTAGGTGCGCCAAAGCTTGTCCCTTTTACCGCGGTCTCCTGCAATGCCTTTACAACCTCAGGATGCGCATGACCCATAATCAGCGGTCCCCATGAGCATACATAGTCGATAAAGCTGTTGCCATCGATATCATAAATACGCGAGCCGATCCCATGATCCACATAAATCGGAGTCAGACCTACGGATTTGAACGCCCGTACAGGGCTATTCACCCCACCGGGAATATATTGTTTTGCTTCATCAAAAGCCTTGCGGGACGCTTCCTCTTTACGCGCCATTGGCTCATTACTCATCTATCTTCACTCCTATTCTGTTCTTGGTCACACAGGTATAGATTAACCACGCAGCCAGCGCGCAGCATCTTTTGCGAAATAAGTAATAATAATATCCGCTCCGGCGCGTTTCATGCCAGTCAGCATTTCCAGCACAACGGCTTGCTCGTCAATCCAGCCTTGCAGCGCTGCTGCTTTTACCATGGAATATTCGCCACTCACATTGTAAGCCACAAGAGGCAAATCAAACTGGTCGCGGATCGTACGAATCACATCCAAGTAAGCCAGAGCCGGCTTCACCATTAACATATCTGCACCTTCAAGCACATCGGACTCTGCTTCACGGAGCGCTTCGCGCAGATTGGCAGGGTCCATTTGATAGGTTTTGCGATTTCCGAACTGTGGCGCTGAATCCGCAGCTTCGCGGAAAGGGCCATAAAATGCCGAAGCATATTTGACCGAATACGACATAATCGGCACATGTTCAAAGCCATTCTCATCTAGTCCCGCACGAATCGCATGTACGAATCCATCCATCATATTCGAAGGGGCAATTATATCTGCTCCAGCTTTAGCTTGGGATACCGCCGTACGGGTCAACAGCTCTAGCGAAGCATCGTTGATGACATCACCGTGTACCACACCATTTACCGTATGCGTATGCACCATCCCGCAATGTCCGTGATCCGTAAATTCACAAAGGCAGGTATCTGCAACGACCAACAGCTCAGGGTACCACTGCTTGATCAAGCGAGTAGCCTCTTGCACAATTCCATCCTCTGCGAAACCGGAAGAACCGATAGCATCCTTCGTTTCAGGAATCCCGAATAACAGTACAGCAGGAATGCCTAGTGCGGCAATCTCGTCCACTTCTGCTTTTAAAGTATCCAGCGAAAAATGGTACACGCCCGGCATCGAACTAATCTCATTCTTCACACCTGTTCCATAAGTCACAAATATAGGCTGTACAAAATCCAGCACATTCAGTACGGTCTCCCGCACCATACCGCGAATTCCAGCAGAACCGCGTAGACGACGGTGACGTGTAATTGGAAAGCTCATTGGTTCATCCTCCTGAAAATAAAATATATAGACACAACGGACATTTATAGTTTGCCCGTCTAACTGCCAGTTAGTTAACAATCTGATTTCATTGCAGAATGTGCAATAGAAAAGACTTAGAATTGAAATTGATTCTAAATTTAAGAGACTCTATTGTACAAACTAAAACCAGTCTAAGATTACTTATATTAATAGGGCTATAGCTCATCTATTTCTATGAAACTAATTGATTCTAGTCTCCGCATTCCATCGACAGAGTTCCTGCACCAGACTATTAATAGTTGCTTCTTCAGGTAGCAGTCCCGGGGTAAGCCCCGCTTCCACGGCAGTCTGCTCAGTTAATGGCCCGATGCAGGCTATTTTCACTTTAGCTAGCAATGGGAGTGGATCTTCGAGCCCCATTCGTTTAAGAATGTGGATGAAATTGCGCACCGTTGAAGAACTAGTAAAAGTCACCGCGTGAACGCGCCCCTCCTCCAGCAGCTTCAGCAGCTCGTCGTCATCCTCACCCGTCACAACCGTCTCATAGGTATCGACGTCTGTGACTTGAAGGCCAAGCTCTCTCAGCTTGTCCGGCAGCCAGTCGCGCCCCAGATCGCCGCGCGGCAACAGCACGTTCTGCCCCGGCAGCAGCTGGGGACCGAACTTCTCAATCAGACCCTCCGCCTGAAACTTCGCCGGAAGCTCCTCAGCAATCACCCCGCGCTGCGCCAGCGCGGCTGCTGTACCCGGCCCCACCGCTGCAATCCTTGCGCGGTGAAGCCCCCGAATGTCCGCCCCCTGCTCCGCTAAGTGGCGCCAAAAAAACTCCACGCCGTTCGGGCTAGTGAAGAATACCCAGTCGTACGATTCCAGCGCGCCAAACGCCGCTGCAATCTTCTCCTTCTTCTCTGCGCCTTCCGGCATGATCGTCTCGATCACCGGGAACTCGTAGGGTTCCCCGCCGAGTTCCTCAATCATATCCACGAGCTCGCTCGCTTGGCTCCGAGCCCGTGTCACCACGATGCGTTTGCCGAATAACGGCATCGCCTCAGCCCACTTGAGCTGCTCACGCTGCAGCACCACGTCGCCAACGACGATGACGGCCGGCGGCTGAAAATCCGCCGCCTTCACTTTCGCCTCAATATCGGCGAGGGTTCCCGTCAGCGTCTCCTGATCTGCGCGGGTACCCCAGCGCACCAGCGCCACTGGTGTTTCTGGCGGACGCCCATGCTTGATCAGCTGGGCGCTGATATATCCTATTTTAGCTACGCCCATCAGGAACACTAACGTCCCCGTGGCATTCGTTACTTTATCCCAATGAATGGAATGATCCAGTTTATCTGGACTCTCATGTCCGGTGATAATCGACAGGGAAGAAGCATAATCGCGGTGCGTGACAGGTATACCCGCATAAGCAGGTACGCTGATCGCCGACGTGATACCCGGTACGATTTCGTAATAGATCCCATTTTTGCGCAGCAGCTCCGCTTCTTCACCTACGCGGCCAAAAATCGTAGGGTCCCCACCCTTCAGCCGCACCACTGTTTTCCCCTGTAAAGCCAGATCAACTAACAATTGATTAATCTCTTCCTGCTTCATCGTGTGGCGATCCGGCAGCTTGCCAACATAAATCTTCTCGCCGCCGGGCTTCATGCATTTCAGCAATCTAGGACTTGCCAGCCGATCGTACACCAGCACGTCGCTTTTTCGAATACACTCGAGGCCTTTTACAGTAATCAGCTTTGCGTCCCCGGGACCTGCACCTACCAAATAAACCTTCCCCGTCATTCCCCTCATCCCCTAACGTCTGACAGTATCTTCTCCGCTCCTCTTGCGATCAGCTTCTTAGCGACTTCTTCACCGAGCTGTACTGGATCTACCCCAGTGCAAGTTTCTTTCAAAATCGTTGAACCGTCAGGTGTTCCCACCATCCCGGTTAAGGAGATTATTTTGTGCTCCGCGGTAGTAGCTTCCGCAGCTGCGTCAAGCACCGCATGAGCACCAATTGGCACTTGGCAGCCGCCGTTCAGCGCGCCAAGGAACGTGCGCTCAGCCGCCACCGTCAACGCTGTATCGGCGTCGTTGTATAACGCCAGCAGCTTCCGCAGGTCGGCGTCATCTGCGCGGCACTCGATGCCGAGTGCGCCCTGCCCTACAGCGGGCAGGCAAACTTCCGGCGGCAGGTAGGCGCTCACGCGATCCTGCCAGCCCATGCGCGACAGCCCCGCTGCTGCAAGCAGGATCGCGTCGTATTCGCCGCTCTCCAGCTTGCCCAGCCGCGAGTCAATGTTGCCGCGCACGGGCTCAATGACCAGATCAGGCCGCAGCGCAGCTAGCTGGCTGGAGCGGCGTAGGCTGCTTGTGCCTACGCGTGCGCCCTGAGGCAACTCGTCCAACGAGACGCCTCCGTTAGAGATCAGTGCATCGCGCGGATCGACGCGCTTCGGCACAGCACCGTTGATCAGCCCCTCCGGCAGCTCGGAGGGCATGTCCTTCATGCTGTGCACCGCCATGTCGATTTCTTCGTCCAGCATCGCTTGCTCGATTTCCTTCACGAACAACCCTTTGCCGCCTACCTTGGACAAGGTGACATCTAGGATGCGGTCCCCTTTGGTAACAATCTTTTTCACTTCAAAAGTGAATCCAAAACCATGCTCCTCGCTCAGTCGCTCCAGATCGGCAATCACATGCCCTGTCTGCGTCAACGCAAGCGCACTCTGTCTACTCCCCACAATAATCTTACGCATTGTCCATTCCTCCTGATTACGTCTGCCTCTTACTCTTCACCGTAGACCGTATATAGTAATCCAAACTAACCAAAAGCTACTCCGCACTATTAAAGGGCATTTTTGCCCTTTATTTAGCTCTTTCGTCCGTTATAGCTCAATTTAGGGGTATTTTTGCCCTTCATATGACTGATATGAGCGTTTTAGAGCAATTCAAAGGTATTTATACCCTTCATTTATCTCTTTTGACGACTATTACTCAATTAAAGGGTATTTTTGCCCCTCTTTCGACCATTCCAGCCACTTCAGCCCAATTCAACGGTACTTTTACCGCTCATTCGGCCATTTCAGCCCAATTCAACAGTACTTTTACCTTTCATTCGACCATTCCAGCCACTTCAGCCCAATTCAACGGTACTTATACCGCTCTTTCGACCATCTCAGCCACTTCAGCCCAATTCAACGGGATTTATACCGCTCTTTCGACCATTTCAGCCACTTCAGCCCAATTCAACGGGATTTATACCGCTCTTTCGACCATTTCAGCCACTTTCGCTCAATTCAACGGTACTTATACCGCTCTTTCGACCATTCCAGCCACTTTAGCCGTACTCATATCATTAATCTAACCTAATTTTGTAATCTTCACAGTGTCCACGCGCACTTTTACTCCGCCCGATGATCAGCAATCCAAGCATCCATATCCTCCGGGCTCCACGCGATAAAGCTACCGTTTCTCATTTCATTCAACACATCGAGCGTCCCAAGCTTCCGCAAAAGTCTGCCACGAACTTCAGCAGAAGATTCTTGTTCCTTAATCCGGGTTCGCATGGTATGTACAAAATCCAAATATGGCTCATACGCCGCATCCAGCGCCTCTTCAAGCACACTTTTAATCTTCGCAGCCGCAAGCGGACCAGCACCCGAAGTAGATACAGCTACCGTCAAACGCCCCCTACGTACAACTCCTGGCGTGATAAAATTCCCCGCTTCCGCATGGCTAGCCACATTCACATGAATGCCAAGTCGCCTAGACTCCTGCGCAACCTCTTCATTAACCGTTCTATCGTTAGTGGCTGCATATACGAGAAAGGCCCCACGGAGATCTCCGGGAGCATAAGGGCGGTCATGCCAGGTCATGAGACCCTTTTTCACTAGAGAGGCAAGCGTATCTGTCAAAGAGGGACTAATCATCTTAACCACCGCTCCAGCTTCCAGCAGCCCACTCACCTTCCGTTCAGCCACGGCACCACCGCCAATAACCACAACCTGTTGCTTTTCACAATCCAGCATTATGGGCAAATACCGAGTCATGCTCTTCACTCCCCGCTCCAACCGTGAAAACCAGATAAAGAATTCAACAAAAAATTCAAGATAGTAAAAGCATATCCTAAAATCGCCCAGCGAGCCATACTTACTCCACTTTTCCGCCCGGATTTCTTAAAGATAATATAAAATATGTAAATTCCAAGGCCAATAAGTGTCGTTAGTACTTTTAAATCCTTCAATAATAGCGTCCGTCCCTCAGAAACAATAGATAAGCTAGCCACCACCAGAGAGATTGCCAGCAAAGGAGTCCCCACCAGAATAGCGGTGTAAGAATATTTATCTGTAGTCTCTAAGTTCGGTAAACGACGAATTCGGTCACTCCATTGCTTGCTTTTGAGTCTGGTGTGCAGGAATAAGTACAATATTGCAAATACCGTCCCAAGTGTCAGTGCAGCAAAACTCAAATTGGCCAAAATCACATGCATTGTCAACCAGCCATACACCGAGCTCCAAGTCTCAAGCGTATGTCCCCCCGCCGTCAGCCACACCCGATTTAGGAGAAAAACACAGAATCCTGCCACACTAAGCAGCAGAATCGTAAACTCCCCTCCACGTGTGAAAGCCACCGCAAGCGAAGTCAGCACAATACTAAATGCAAACCAGAACAAGAAATCATAAGGTGTGAAAATGGGCAGTCCCTTTTCCTGAGAGAAACGAATCCCCAGTCCTGCAGCTTGCAAAAGACCCACAACAACAAGAAGCCCCGTGCCTAACCGCTTCCCACTCGGGTTGCGATAAAGGCAATCCGAGAAAACAAACAGCAGGCTCAGGGCATATAGCAGCAGAGCGGCATCATATATTCCGTTCAGCAGTTGCATATCACTCACCTACCCAACAGGCCTGCCGGAGCAAGCACCGTCTTAGGCACAGAAAAATCGCCGCTACCGGCAGTACGTTCTGTGGAACTAGACTGCTTAACCGGGGCGGAATCTCCGCCATCTGAATTAGATTCGAGCTGTTCCTGTAGCGCAAAGATTTTGGAGAAATAATCAAGAGCTTCATTCCCCTGCTTGCCACCGGACATCTCTTTAATAACATTGATTGGATCATGCATCATTTGGTTCACAATGCTTTTGGTCAAACGACGGATCACCTTGCGCTGATGCTCGTCCAGCTCAGGCAGCTTATTGAACAGACTCTCCATCGTTTCCTCATGAATCGCATTCGACTTATCCTGAAGCGCCCGGATTACCGGTCTCACGCCAAGCGTCTTAAGCCACAGCTGGAACTCATCCATTTCCTCACCGATCATCACTTCAATCTTCGCAGCTTCACTCCGGCGCATTTCCAGGTTACTCTCCACAATGCCCTCCAGATCGTCAATATCATACAAAAAAACATCTGGCACATTAGCCGCTGCAGGATCAATATCACGGGGTACAGCTATATCAATCATAAAAAGCGGCCGCGAAGGGCGACGCTTCATAGCATTCGCTACCTGATCTGCCGAAAGTACATACCCATCAGCTCCCGTCGAGCTGATCACGATATCTACCTCATTAAGAGATTTTAGCGCATCTTCAATCGTGCTTGGCTTACCCGAGAACTTCTCTGCCAGTTCAATCGCACGCGACAGCGTACGGTTAGCGACAATCACCTCAGCCGCACCACTACTATATAGATGCTTTACAGTGAGCTCGCTCATTTTGCCGGCGCCCAGAATCAGTACTCTTTTACCAGTGAACATGCCAAAAATCCGCTTGCCCAGCTCCACTGCCGCATAACTGACAGATACTGCGCTTTCGCCGATTGACGTTTCACTATGTGCTCTTTTGCCGAGTGTCACCGCTTGTTTAAATAGCCGATTGAACCAAGTTCCAGTTACACCCTCAGCCTGAGCCGTGAGAAAAGAACTTCGCACCTGTCCCAGGATCTGCGTCTCGCCAATCACCATGGAATCCAGGCCGCAGGTCACGCGGAACAAATGCGCAATCGCCTGCTCGTCTTCATATATATACATATGCTGTGCAAATTGCTCATTTTTCACTCCAAACCACTGCTCCATAAAGCCGCGGAGGAAATAACCTCCCATATGAAGGCGGTCCATGACCACATAAATTTCCGTACGGTTGCAGGTGGCTACTACGACCCCTTCCAGCACACCCTTCGTCTTCATCAGTTGATGAAGCGCTGCCGGAAGATCACTCTCCGCAAAAGCAAACTGTTCCCTAACCTCCACGGGAGCCGTACGATAATTCAGGCCAACGACGACGATGTGCATCGATAGTTCACCATCCTAGTCTCTATTCATTACTGTGTACAGTTATATTAAAGAATATTTTACATAATATTCACTTTCACAACATCTCAAAACACTGTGTTAAGTATATCACACGAAAATACGACTTTTTACAGATTTTTTGAACGCTTTATGAAATCCAGATAATAATTATTATAAATAAAAAACCGCAGGTTCGCTACGGTTAGGATGGGTTATTTTGTGATTAATTATTAGTTGGTGGAAGAGGGAAGGAAATAATATAAGGATTAGTTCTAAAAATCGTCTTATATCCTCCAATAATACAGCCCTAAATTAATAACTCAAAATTTCTCGGGTTTGGTAACTTTTATGGAAGCTATTTCTCCACACTTTTTACAAAATGTGAAGATAAGTGGTGAGCCAAAAGAGAAGGTTTTATTAATGGGTATTACATTAGCAAATCCGTTGCTCATTTCGCCTTTGGTGAGATTAACGAAACCAGTTCTTAATCTGATCAAGAATACTTTTTGCCTCCGGTCCGTTGTAGCCAAAGGTATTACCGATCATTTTCACATACTCGTTGAACGTAGTTTCCCGACTCTTTCGGTCACTCCACCAGCGCTTAGCGTTATATCCTGAGGTAGATCCTACATACGTAAGCTCAATCTCTGATTTTTTGTACACACTATAAAAAAGAAGCTTAACCCGCCGCATGTGAAAATCCGAAGAAACAACAATGGCAGATTTAAAATCATGTTCCTTCATTATAGGGAGAGTGAACTCTGCATTCTGATAGGTGCTTTCCGCTGCGTTCTCGGTAAAAATAGCGTCATGTGGTATACCGAGATTAAAGGCAGTTTGAAGCATATCACCTGATGAACTCGTCGACTCTTTGGCATTAGAAAGAATTATAGAAGGAGCGTAGCCAGCTTTATATAACTCGGCTGCTTTTTCTACCCTTTCTTGACCTCCGCTGAGAACGATGATGGCGTCTGCTTGCTTGGGTAGTTGAGTTAAGGTTAGAAAACGGCCAGCTGTGAAGAAGAAAAAGAAAATCAATAGAAAAATTACACATATCAAATTAAGTCTTTTTCTTTTCTTCTTCAATTTATTTGTATTGCTCTTCATACAATATTCCTATCTCAATGACTAATTTTTAAACACTCATTAATTCACAGCTGAATTTTGCTCAAAACAATATCTCATCTTGCATCATAGTATTCCACATACCAATCAGCGAATTTCTGTAAACCTTCCTCTATGGAAGTTCTTGGCTTAAATCCTACAGCTTGTTCTAATAAATCTGTAGATGCATAAGTTGCAGGTACATCCCCGGGTTTAATGGGTTCAAATATTTTATTAAATATCACTTCTCTACCAGTAGCCTTGCTTAAACATTTTTCTAATGTTTCAATAAATACCATTAATTTTTCTGGACTGTTATTTCCTATATTAAAAACCTTATGAGGAACAGTTTCTGTCGGGGCTTTACTTAAAAGTCTCTCGATACCCTCTACAATGTCGTCTACGTAAGTAAAGTCTCGATAAAGATCGTTTTTAAAATCACCATTATTAAATATTTTAATAGATTCATCAGCAAAATATTTCTGGGTAAATCCAAAGTAGGCCATATCTGGACGGCCCATAGGGCCGTAAACAGTAAAAAACCGTAGACCAGTAGTCGGTATCTTATAAAGATGACTATATGTATGCGCCATTAGCTCATTTGACTTTTTCGTAGCTGCATATAGCGATTCCGGATGATCTACAACATCGGATTCCTCAAAAGGAACCTTCTTATTAGATCCATAAACTGAGCTGGATGAAGCATATACAAGATGGTCAACTGGATGATTTCTACAGGCTTCAAGAATGTTAAAGAAACCTACAATATTGCTTTGAATATACACATCAGGGTTCTCTATAGAGTATCGTACCCCTGCTTGTGCTGCTAGATTTACAACTATGTTCGGTTTGTATTTTTCAAAGACCTTAGTGATTAAGTCCTTGTCTGAGATATCAACTTTTATGAATTCAAAACGGCTAAACAACTTTAGTTGCTCTAAGCGACCGTATTTGAGGTTAACATCATAGTAATCATTTATATTATCAACACCGATAACTCGGCTGCCTTGCTCCAATAAGCTTTTAGATAAATAATATCCTATAAAGCCTGCTGCTCCAGTAATTAGAAATGTTTTCGTGTTATCTACAGGTATATCATTCAAATAGCTCGCCCCTTCAACTATCTTCCGATGGAATAATACTCAACGCCAACATCTTTCATATCTTGAACCCCGTACAAATTTCTACCATCGTATACTAATGGCGTTCTCATTAATTCTTTATAAACTTCCGGTTGAATTTCTTTTATCTCTCCCCACTCTGTAAATACAAAACAGACATTAGCACCTTCAAGTGCTTCTTTTATGCTCTCAACATATTTGATACTTCCTTTGCCGTTCCGACCTTCTGGATACTCCTTCGAAAAATTCACTTTCCCAACAGGATCATAAGCATGAATTTCTGCTCCCTGTTCTAATAACAAAGGTATATTTTCAAGTGATGCAGCTTCTCTTAAATCATCTGTTCCAGGCTTAAACGTCAATCCCAGCACTGCTACCTTTAGGCCGTTGAAGGTAATTAGTCTTTTAGTGGCCTTCTTAAATAGAATCGTCTTTTGGTTAGTATTCACATCAATAGCAGCTTTAACTGTTTTAAGCTCATAGCCATTTTGTCTTGCTAAGTATTCTAGTGCTTTCGTATCCTTTGGGAAACAGCTACCTCCATAACCAATACCTGCGTTTAAGAACTTGCTGCCGATTCGTTCATCGAAGGACATTCCTCTTGATACATCCTGAATATCTGCTCCTACCAATTCGCAAAGATTAGCTATATCGTTCATATAAGATATTTTTAGAGCAAGAAAATCATTAGATGCATATTTAATCATCTCTGCCGATCTTCTTTTAACTGATACAACTGGAATATTGAATGGCTCATAAATCTTCATAAGAATATCTTCTGCCCATCTACTCTCAGTTCCAATTATGATTCTTGGTGCTTGCAGAGTATCTCTTACGGCTGTTCCTTGCGCTAAGAATTCAGGATTAGATGCTACCTCTACTCTGATGTTTCTATCTACTCCTTCACCGTTACCAGTAAGTATCTCTCCTTTACGAGGTAGAAAATCATGTATAAACTGCTGTACCTTATCATTAGTACCTACTGGAACAGTAGATTTCACTACAACAAGGCAATCTTTTTCTATTGTTTCCGCTATTTGTCTTGCTACTGTAGCTATGTATGAAAGATTGGCAGATCCATCGGGCTGTTCAGGTGTGCCAACACCTATAAATATCGCGTCTGCTTCTTTATATGCCTTTTTATAATCAGTAGTGTATTCCAGTCTACCTGCTGCATAATTTTTCTGCATAAGTTCTTCTAAATCAGCTTCATAGATTGGTGAAACACCAGATCTCATTAGTTCAACTTTGTTTTCATCGATGTCCACACATGTTACTTGATGACCTACTTCGGCGAAACATACACCTGCTACAAGGCCGACGTAGCCAGTTCCTGCTACTGCAATTTTATGCATTGTATTCTTCCCTTCAGGAAAACTTATTTATTTCATTATTCAAATCATATTTGCTTTCTGGCGAATTAATAAATTCAGTAATATCTAAATATTTTCTAAAATTTGTAATGTCATCTCTAACATATAATTCGTTTTCATAACCGGGATAATATATTGCAGAATTCCATTCTTTATTTGGTTTATTTACGAATACTATTTTTTTAAGATTCAAAGAATCAAATGCTTTGATATGTTCATTTGTACACAAATTTTGCTGACTAAATTTAATAATTACATTATCAAAATTAACTCTATTCGCTCTTTTTTTCCATTTTAGTTGCGCTTCTTCAGAAGTCTTGTAATGTAAAAAAACAACCTCAATATCATCCAGCACACCGATTGGAATATTAGTTTGTTTTCTTTTATAAATCTCTTCTTTATATTTAGATTTAGAATAATCAATGAACTTAATATCACATTTTAAGTAATACTCTAAATTCTTTATGAATTTCAAGTAATCATCGGCCATAAAATATAGACCAATTGTGGGTGTAAGGTATTTTAATCCAAAATATCTATATACATGCCCTGCCCAACAATTATTTGATATAATTGTAAATTGAGTATTAATTAGTTTTTTTCTTCTCGTTGCCGCTGTTATATTAATATATACGTTTTCAATCTTATTTCTAATAAACATATAGATTCTTTTAAACATTCTAATTGCACCCCTTTGAATATATTGATTAGTTAATCCATCAATACATCCTATTAATCAATTTAGTGAAATCAAAATATTTTGAACTTACAAATACCTCATCATTTATGTCCACACTTTCTTTTCCCATAGCTGACTTCAAATATATAATTGATTTAAATTCGGGATAAGGTTTTGCTGTAAAGCAAATTTTATTTGGTAAATCCAGTTTATCAAAGGCCAGTAAATGTTTATATTCACATAAATTTTGATCACAGAATTTAAGAATTATTCTATCCCAATTTACCCTTTCAGAACGTCTTTTCCATTTTTTCAAAACTTCATCTTGATTCGTATAATGTAAAAATACTATTTCTATATCATCTAGTTTCCCAATAGGGAATTTTCCGAAATTAGGATAATTAGTTAGGTATTCGTAATACCGTGACTCCAAGGGATTAATAAATATTAAATCTTGATTCAAATAATACTTAAGATCATAAACAAATTTAATATATTCATCAGGCATAATAAATCCCCCTATAGTAGGACTATTATATGCTAATCCATATTTCTCGTATATTCTCCCTCCCCAACAATTGTTTGAAATTATAGTGAAGTCTTTCTTATTCAGTTGATAACTCATGAATCTAGAAGCTTTTTTCTGATATTCAACCCTTAACTTTATAAAGACTTCCTGCATACTAAATGATTTAATCACGACGCTCATCTCCTCTCGCTCACATTCGTGATTTATTGTATTTTTATTTTTCCAAATATGAATTTTTTTAATAAATCAACATAATATATCGTTTTCTTCCTTTCAAGAACTAAATTAACTAAAAAAACAATTACCAAACTTAAAAGTGAATTAATACTTGCCCAAATGATCCAATCATAGAAATTTTTAATGCTCATATGAAATGAAAAATTAATTATAATCATTAATATTGTAGCAATAGGTGCTTTCAATAATCTTAAAATCGTTAGGTGATTTTTTTGCTTGATTATATACTTATTCGCATATAATAAAATATCTATGCAACGCCAGCCTAATGCTATTGCAGAACCTATAAGCACCCCGTAAATACCAAAGCGCTTCACCAAAATCAGTTGTAAAACTATGCATAATGTTGCTTCTATTAATGCTCTAGACCTTGTCTCCTTAAAATGACCAGCTACACTTATTACAGACTGTGACAATAAACGTATATTAGTAAAGAAACTAACAATAACAAATAAATATGCAACGATATTGTTCATGTAATTTATATCAGAATCCCTACCAATATAAACAGATATGAAAGGAACTATCATCACTGTACACACAGAATACAAAAAAGATATTGAAAAACTATAAAGGAATTCAAAACTATTGAATTCCTTCCGCAATACTTCAGACTCAGAGAGTGCTATATTTCTACCGAAAAAAGGAGAAATAGAATTCACTACTTGTGAACATATGGACTGAAATCCCGAAAAAACTACGTTATAGACTGCATATATACTTGCTATTTCTAGATTAGTAAAGGTCGATAATATAATCGTTTGACTCCCAAGAGTAACCAAACCAGTTAATTGATGAATAAATGCATCGTTTTTTTTTGCTACAACAGTCTGAATAGGTTCAACTTTAGAGTCTAGATAACCATAGTTTTTCTTAATGTAAATATAAAGTGCAGCAATTCTGATTATATAAGCAAATGAAGCGGCAAACTGAACAAGGACAATACTCATCTCTAATTTTATAAATACAAATGTACAAATAAAGCTTAGTAAAAAAGCTGCCGCTTGTATTAAAGAAAAAACGTACGAACGTTGATCTGCATATAACAAAGAACGAAACTTTCCAACCACAAAGAATTCAGAAGAGCCAACTATACTCATAACAATAACAAGCTTTACAATTGTGAAATAACCCATTTCCCCATCAATTAATAAAGGATATACAAATGCGAAAATAATTGCCAAAAAAGAAAAAATGGAACCTGCTTTCGTAAACATCTTATTTGCAGCATTCATCATACCACTGGTTATTACCTTATCATTCTCAGCAAGTGGTTTATATAAAGCTTGTGTGGTAGCAATAGAAATCCCTGCTCCAACAAGAGATATGTAAGACATTAATTGTTTAATGGATGAAACAAGACCATTTACTTTTGAACCATACGCCATAATGATCAACGGTGGTAAAATTATATTAACTACAATATTTACGATTTGTGATAAAAAACTAGCAACGATATTATGAAACACTTTTTTTGCTTTCATCACAACTTACCATCTAATGTTTTAATTGAAAAGTTCGTATTTTTTGTGAGTCTCGATAGCATTATCATAGGAAGTATTAAGTTTGTAAACCATGATAATACAATAGTCTCGTTATACATAATTAAACCAATGGCCATCATTATTGATAGCAAAGTATATGTTAGGTATTTCCACAAATCGTTTTGATGAATAGTTTTAAAACCGTAATGAACTGATAAAGTAGCCATGATACTCACAAAAATTGGAGATAGAATAGGTCCAAAATAATAGTAGCCCGCTCCAATACTTGGTGGTATTTGTCCATAAGAAAAATTCGCACTATTGTATAAGTTAGCTAAATTATTGCCTTTCAAGCCAAATAGAGTTCCGTTGAAAGGAATCGAATAATACAAATTGAAGAATAATGATTCCCATTTACCAGTGTCAGAAATATTGAATATAGCTGCAACATTATCAACACTAGAAAAATAAGCCGTGAAAACTCCAGACATATATTCAAATGGATTATTTCCATATCTATTTGTACTTACATTAAATCTAATTGCATAATATACTGCAACAAATGAAACCACAGATAATAAACTAATTGAGTAAATTATTTTATTTTTCTCTGGGTATAGCTTTGCAATAAAAAGAAGTAATAAAAAGGCACATATTACAGATTGAGAAATTGTTGCTGACACAAATAGAAGTTGAATAACTGCAAATGGTATTGATATTAGAATTCCTTTAATACTCTGATGGTATCTTTTTTTGATGGCAATTATAAAATATGCAGAAACAAAAATCCTAACAAATTCTACTGTCATGGTAAATAATGTAAGAATAGCACGTTTCAAACTACCGCTTGAAAATTGTGTACTTATATTGAAAGTATTTGTTGTAAAATCAGTATCATGCATACGAAAAACTGATTTATAAATAGCATGAGAATCCGATATAAATAACCATACGTATAAATCGAATATGCATAATATACTCATAACAATAATAAATACCCTTGTATTCCCTCTATAATCCCTTTTCTCCTCAAACTTAGGTATTACTCGACTATTATATCTGAGCAAGGATAAATACATGATTAAGTAAACCACGACTAATTCATAAAGCATCAATGATATTGCCTTTGGAGCGTTTGTCTCAATTCCTAATTTCAACACACTATGATAATTTCCTAATGACATAAATGCAGGAATAAATACCAGTCTAAAAAAATATAGCATAACTATCATGCTCATCCCTATATTAGTTGGTATAGCCCTATAGATACGCATAAATAATATGTTCACTAAACAAAACATCAATGGTAAAAAAGGTAGCCATCCATAATAACTTGGCCGGTTAAAATCCAGTGCGATTAATATAAAAGATATTATCGATAACATGACAACTGCCATTAAAGATACATTTATTTTTATTGATCCATTAGCACTACCCACTAACGTAACCTCTCTCATATAATTCAGCATATTTTTTCACTATTTCTGAAATGTTATATTGATTCAAAATTTCTTTAGGAATATAAGATTTTTCAGTTCCATATTTTTTAATATATTCAATGATCATTTGTCCCCATTGGCGTGCACCTAAATCAAGAGAATAATATACACAATTGCCCATATCCGCTTCAGGAGGAACTGCCATTGATGGAAAGCATTTAACTCCCATAGCCTGAGCCTCCAATAAAGCTATACCGAGACCTTCATAATTTGATGGGAATATCATATAGTGAGATTCAGAGAGGAGTTTAGGAATATCTGAATCGTGGGGCAATAAATTAACAACATTATCCAACCCAAGATTTTTAATTTTTTCTTTTAATAAACCCTCATCTTCACCAAACCCAACTAAATTTAGTCTGGAATTTAAAAATTCTTGATGTATTATAAAAAAAACATCCAATAAAAACTGTTGATTTTTTTGATCACAGAATCTTCCAACGTGAATAAACTGAATGTTCATATTCAAATTAGAATCTGACAAATACTTAGAGTTATCAAATCTCTGTAAATCAAGGGCATTATTAATTACAATAGATTCTTGTTTATTTTCTCCAAACAGAAATTCACATGCTTGTCGGGAACACCCTACTCTAACAGTCGAATTATTTTTAATTAAACGCCTCATTATCCATCGATATGCTCTTATTGGTAACACTCTTTTCCTTGGTATGGGCTTATTATGCGCGTGAACAATTCTAATTGGTACTCGAGCTAATCTAGCAGCAAGGAGTGGAAGTCCACTTTCATAATCTTTATGACAGTGAATGGCAGTATAATTACCCTTTTTTAATATAAAATATGTTTTAAAAAAAATCTTAAATGGCCTTCTAATTAATTCTAAAATATCACTAATAGAATTTCCTGTATGGTCACAGGGAATTCTATGAATTTTACCATACCGCAGAAATTCTTCGTCATAAAATCTCAGCTCTCTTGTAAATACTAAGACATCAAAGTCCATCTCTTTATACAAGTTTCTGACAATGCCCATGAATACAGCTTGTACACCACCATTACCTAACCCTTGAACAGATATTTGTAGAACTTTCGATGATTTCACATTATGCACTCCCTGAAATATTTATAATCAATAAATTAGTATAATCATCGGGATTAATTTACTTTTGGAGGCAGTTCGATTAAACCTCCTAAAATCTCATCATATTTTTTTGGTGAAAATGGCATAAAACCGGCACAAGGAGAAAACGTTAATTCTGAAAAATATATCTTTTTGTCAACTTCATAGAGATCCACCCTAATAAATGGGATATCCTTAGCAAGTAAACAGCATAATTCTCTCATTTCTTGTAGAAACTCAGGTTTTGGAATATCATCCTCAAAAGGAGGATAATCAGTTCTAGAAAAAGATGATTTATTCCATTCCATATCAAAAAAATTCACCTTTAAAGTATGATTAGAAGTAAGCCCTTGGGATACATATAGACACTGTGGTAGCCCATTAAAGCAATAGAATTTATAATCCTTAATGTCCTTTTGAATTAACTCTTCACATATAATTCTTGGTCTAACATTTTTATAAGGCCATTCACGACCATACCAGTATTGATTTTTCTTAAGACTTATCCTCAGTTTCTTTTCAACAGCAGCTATATCTAAATTTTTCTTATCTTCACAAATAATCACACTTCCTGAATCGTGGGTTCCTTTAAGAACAAATTGATCAGGTAAATCATTCCATTTAATATCTTCTACCTTATCGAATATACCAATGAGTGGAATGAGGTATTTTTCTCCAATATTTTTCGATACTAGTTCTCTAACCTCATATTTATCTACCATTTGTGTATATTCCTGTTTTCTATGATACAATTTGAGCCAATTTAGTTTTTCATTAAAAGTAACAGGGTTCTTAAAGTTCAATTTTTCTCCCAAAAAATAATAGTGTAAAATATTAAGATATAATTTATCAGGCAAAATTTTCCCGAATTCTTTAAGAGCGTTTCTTAATATAGTCATACTTAAGTATTCCTTCCTTTTCTGTTGGCTTGCGTCTTTATCATCAAATGGATATGTATGGACATCGAACTCAATTCTCTGAACCAAAGTATATATTTTTGAATTCGATTTATAAAATATATAAGGATAATTAACAGTTCTTATTTAAAATATTCCTATATTCATAAGAAGAAGCATCAGCTAATTTACTCCAATTATAATCAACCGAAAGTTTCAGTGCGTTCTCACTTTTCGCACTCAAATTATCTTTCTCTTCAAGCATGGTTCTTAAAGATCTCACTATACCTGCAACACTAACTTCAGATGTCCAACCAGCCTTGGCATTTTCTATTTCATTTGACATATTAGTTCCATCCGTAACCAAGCAAGGTAATCCATAGGAAAGTGCTTCAATTAACCCCATCGGATGACCTTCAAAGCGTGAAGTTAAAATACAAAAATCGCTTTCTAACTGTACATTTTCTTTTTCAAGATCAAAAATCGCATCGTGGATAAAAATAATATCTTGAATATTATAATTTTTAATAATACTAAGTAGTTCTTCCTTTGACTCGTTTCTATCAGGACCATAGATCTTAATAATACAACTTGCATTTCTCAATTCATTTTGAACCATATTGCAAGCTTCAAGTAATAAATCAAGTCCCTTTTGGTAGATATCAACCCTCCCAATAAATATTCCAATTAGTTTGTCAGAATTAAAGTTCATTTTTATTTTTTCTTTACTGTCTATTCCATTAGGAATAATAAGATGATTATCATTCCAATAATTACCGGAATTCAAATATTCATTGGTTGTCAAATATTGCACAGCAACAGCCTTCTTTATGAAACGTTTAAAAAACAAAAAATTCCCTATTTTTTTCTTTAACCGTTTACTTTCCTGTGCCTGATCTGTCAACGAACTTCTAGGTATAATAATATAAGGAATACCCTTATCCCATAATTCATATATAATTCTACAAAAAGGATATTCGTACACACCTTCAAATATCACTAAATCCGGTTTCTGAAAAGCTAATGGTAATGAATTAAGAGTTATCTTTGGGAAATCTAAAAGATTGTGGCATTTAATCTTCTCAATCCACTCATCTTTAAGAACATTGTTGATATTATACCAAAACACATTATCGTAATATGATTGAGCCTTAATTTGATTAGGTACACTTTGATTCGGTCCTTGCCACTTATTTCCATCCAATTTCGAAATATACAATATATTCATTATCTTCACCACTTTCAATTCCTTACGTGGGCTCATTTATAAAATATAATCATCAGCGCAAAAACTTTTTATATATCCAGTTTTGTAAACCTAATGGACAAATAAACATTATACTCTGAGCAGTTGCGACAATGGCAAAATCAAAAAAATCAGAATATCCCAAAGCCCAAAATTTCCGTATAGTCGATATGTAACTTATAGTATTAATCCAGCTTCTCCGCCGCTTTGATAAGTCTCTATTAGATCGAAATAACAATAAAGTTTCAGATATATTTAATGCTTTGCAGCCACTATATAGCATTCGTCCGAATAAATCGACGTCTTGATTTCGTCTTAAATCATTGTATCCTCCACATTCAAGGACTTTCGTTTTTTTATACATGACGGTTGGATGATTGAAAGCACTTCTACGTTTTGCAAATGAGTAAATCTCTTCATGAGAAGTTGGAACAATCCTTGAGGATATAATCTCATTTGGATTGCTAGTGAACTCATCTACAAAGGTTCCCACAATAGAAAGCTCTTCATTGGCTTCGAATGCCAATAGTTGTTTCTCACATCTCGAGGGAAGTGATATATCATCAGTATCCATTCTTGCAACAAGTTCATTTCTACAATTTTTCAACCCGAGATTTAATGCTCTTCCTAATCCAATATTTTTTTCACTCTTAACTATTGTAAATAGCTCAGGAAAATTTTTTTGAAACCCATCAATAACGTCCTCTAAATCATTAGTGATAGGGCCATCCTTTACAATCACTATTTCATCTGGTAGAACTGTCTGCTCAAGCATGCTTATGATACTCTGGCTAAGAAACTCAGCCTTTTCCTTAATATAAAGCGACATTAACACGCTATACTTTTCCACAACCGATCCTCACATTCTTTCTATTTCCCCATAGTAATCTTATAGCTTTCTATCAAACCAGCACTATATTCTTCCCTACTGATTCGTCCAACACGAAGAAGATAATCACCAAGATCTTCTGAAGTATCCATTCCAGCAGTGCTAATATTCTCACGTTTGAAAACCCTTGATATAGTCATAAGTATTATTTTAAAGTCTTTAAAGAAAGTTACGTTTTTTATATACTCCAAATCCAACTCAAACTTTTCTTCCCATGAAACTCTATTCCTACCATTAACCTGAGCCCAGCCTGAGAGTCCAGGTTTAACCGTCTGACGTAATTTTTGCTTTGGCGTCATAAATACCAAATCTTTAACCAGTTGAGGCCTAGGACCTATGATTGACATATCACCTTTAAGAATATTAAATAGCTCTGGAAGTTCATCTAAGGATGTTGATCGTAATAATTTCCCGAATTTTGTAAGTCTTAAATCGTCAGAAAGTAGATTGCCGTATTTGTCTTTCACATCGGTCATCGTACGGAATTTATACATTTTAAATATACTTTCATTTAACCCAGGCCGATACTGCTTAAATATAACTGGACTACCTAACTTAAATCTTACTAATATAAAGACTAGTAAAAAGACTGGAGACAAAATAATAATTGAACATAATGATAGGATAATATCAAAATTCCTTTTTACATACTTCAAATATAGACTATAGTTGGTATAATGCGGAGTATATTTGTTAGTATCCAATTTATTTTCTATTTGCATGTTTATCTCAACAACCTTTTAATTGTCTCTACTATTCTATTCATATCTTCTTCATTCATTTTCGTATCACTTGGAAGACAAACTCCATTCTCATACAACTTCTCAGAAACACCATCACCTATAAAATCATACTCCGCAAAGAAGGGTTGCATATGCATTGGTTTCCATACTGGTCTGCTTTCAATATTCTCACTTTCCAATGCTACTATAAGGTCTAGAGGTCTCACCCCACAATCCAAAGTAATGCAACTCAACCAATAATTCGGTTCGTTCCATTCGTTTATAGGCATCATTTCTACACCCTCTAATGATTCCAACTCATGTTTGTAAAACTCGAATATTTCACGTTTTTTCTTAATCCGCTGCTCTAAAACTTTAAGTTGTCCTCTCCCAATACCTGCAACGACATTACTCATTCTATAATTATAGCCAAGCTCACTATGTTGATAGTGTCTAGCTTGATCTCTGCTTTGTGTCGCCCAGTATCTCACCTTAGAAACTTTATCTTCCTTATTAGATATCAACATTCCTCCACCAGAAGTGGTTATTATTTTATTACCATTGAAACTAAATATTCCATAATCACCGAACGTTCCAGTATGCTTCCCCTTATAATATGTCCCTAGGCTTTCTGCGGCGTCTTCAATAAGAGGTACATTATGCTTCTTGCATATATCCAGAATTTTATCCATGTCTGCAGCCATACCATAAAGATGAACTACTAATACTGCCTTCGGGGTATATTTTTCAAACGCCTTTTCTAACGCAATAGGACACATATTCCAAGTTGAAAAATCACTATCAATGAATACAGGAATAGCATTTTGATAAATAATTGGGTTTGCTGTAGCTGAGAAAGTAAGGTCAGGACAAAATACAATATCTCCAGGTCCCACTCCCGCAGCTTTTAGTGCAAGATGAATAGCAGCTGTTCCTGAGGATAATGCAGCAGCAAACTCAATACCTACGTATTTTGAAATTTCGCTTTCAAATTCATTTAGATTATTTCCTAGAGGTGCTATCCAGTTCGATTCAAAAGCTTCATTAATATATTGAATTTCATAGCCTTCATCACTCATATGTGGTGAAGAGAGAAGTATCTTATTTCTACTTGCCATTCCTCAAAACTTCCTTCCCAAGAAAACTCTTGTACTAAATAACTTTGAAACTTTTCATTTTCTTCACCGAAATGCCTTTTTCAGAGGATTAGGAATAATCTTCTTGCAATCTAATTCGTCATTCCCTCAGCCAAATCTTTACCCAACTGAAGCTGCGATTCAAATTCACTTCTATATTGACTAATGATTGCTGTGCTATATCCATTACTGTTCAGTTTTTGTTCAGTGTCTGCAACTATACTATTGAAGTTAGCAGTAAACGCTGAAAGTTGTTGTACACCTTTAGCCTTAATACTCTTTTTACTCGCTTCATCTTTTGCCCCGAGATATTCTAAAGCAATACTCATTAATGTCGATTGGCTTTGATTTTTGAGTGCAGTAAGTTTGGCTTCTGTTTCACTAGTAATGGTTTCATAAGATACCTTTCCATTCCCCGCAGCACCAGTTGTACCAGTTGAATCCTTTGGTGCAGGTGTCACTACTGGAGATGGGTCCTTGCCATTGTTACCAGTCGAACTGTTAGCGCCACCTTGCTCTTGATACGCCTTAGAAGCAGCAGTAATGGTTTTCGTCTTCTGATCCCAGCTAATGTTATGACCTACAGATTCCGATAAAAAACGTAGAGGTACATATAAAGAGCCATTTAAGATAAAGCTGGATTGCCCAGTAGGTAATGCCTTAGTTGCACCGTTAAATACATAACTTGCCTTCACTTGATTGAGTACAAGATTCTTATATACTGCTGAGGCACTATTCCCGTTTGTTGCATTCATTAGATACTCTTTAATCACAACTAGCTCTGAACTGTTAGGCTCTGCTACAGTAACTTTAACGTTTTTAGCATCCCAAGCTACACTCTTTTGCAATGCATATGACATAAAGCGTAATGGAACATAAGTTGTATTGTTGTACATGAATACATATTGACCTGCAGGGGTCCCAATACTCACTCCATCAAAAATCATATTCACGTTCATGCTCTGCACTTTAACCGTAGGATTTTCAGCCTTAGTTGTTGTACTTGGGACCGCCGCTGCTGATACGGAAATAGGAGCGGATGCCGTTAAGGGTGCTAACCCTATTGAAGCTATTAAAGATAGAGCTATGACTGGTAAAGTTGCTTTAGACATACTTATTCACTTCCCTTTTCTTTCGCTTTTAATTGTTCTTCTTCTTTAAGGACTTGATCACGTGTCTTCCCTTGACTCACACCATACTTCTTAGCAACCTGTGAAAGCTCATTGTATTGTTCTTCGGAAACTTTACCGAGAATGATACTGCGTGCTTCCCGTTTCTCGTCAATGGTTAAGCCACCTTTGGCCAAATCTTTTAGACGATTAATATCAGATACACTTAGTTGACCGAGCACAATAGCAGCTACGTCTGCTTTATCCTTCATCGTTACATTATCCTGAATTTCTTTAGCTTTATCTGTTGAAACCTCTGCTGTATAGCCATCTGAAGAGGTATCTTTCGAATCTGTTGATGGAGCTTTCGTAGGTTCACTAGTAGTAGAAGCTGTTGTATCTTTTCCAGTTTCCCCAGTATCTTTGCTTCCCTTATCATCTATAGATGGAACAGGTGTTGCAGAAGCTACAGGTTCGACCTTACCATCTGCTACTGTATCTTCAGGTGCAGTTCCTTGATCTTGACCACCATTAACTTGATCCTCAGACTCCAGATCAAAACCATCTGCCATTGAATTCATCAGCTTATCCACAGCATAATTAGCAGCGAACACACCACCTACACCTAGAACTACAATGATTGACAGCGTCCATAAAAGGATCTTTTTCCATCGTTTGTTGAACATTTAAGTATCCCCTTTATGAATAAATTAGCTGATAGCAACTTGGGCAACGGGCTGCATCGGTACAATCTGATTAATCACTTCACGTATAACTTCAGGCTCTTCAGCGAGGACACGATCCAATCGTTTGAATTCCAATTCTAGCTGATTCAGACTTATCACATTAGGTCTACCGATAAAGATTCTTCCGTGATCTGTAGAGCCTAAATTTTCTTCATCTGTCAACAACTCTTCATATAACTTCTCGCCCTCACGAATACCGGAGAACTGAATATCAATATCTCTATAAGGTTCATAACCAGAGAGAGTAATCAAATCTTCCGCTAACGTTAGAATCTTTACGGGTTCTCCCATATCCAGAATGAATACTTCGCCACCTTTAGCAAAAGAACCCGACTGGATTACAAGCTGAACAGCTTCTGGAATCGTCATAAAATAACGGACCATTTCTGGATGAGTAACAGTGACTGGTCCACCAGCAGCAATCTGCTCTTTAAAAGCCGGGATTACACTGCCACGACTGCCAAGCACGTTCCCAAAACGCACGGCTGAGAACTTCGTTCTACTTGTGGTATGCAGACTTTGCACATACATTTCAGCAATACGCTTAGTTGCACCCATCACACTCGTTGGGTTAACCGCTTTATCCGAAGAGATCATTACAAATCTCTCCGCACCATATTTATCTGCACAATCCGCAACATTCCTTGTTCCAAAAACATTATTCTTAATGGCTTCGGAAGGGTTTCGTTCCATCAATGGAACGTGTTTATGTGCTGCCGCATGAAAGACAACATGTGGCTTATGGCTGCTGAATATGTCCATCATCCGACTGCGGTCCTGTACATCCGCGATTACGGTAACAATATTCAGATCAGGAAACTTCTTACGAAGCTCCATTTCAATCGTATAAATGCTGTTCTCTCCGTGTCCAAGTAGCATCAGCTTGTCGGGACCAAATGGTGAAATCTGCCGACATAGCTCTGAACCAATAGATCCACCAGCCCCCGTAACTAACACAGTCTTGTGGTGTACATAACCTAGAATACTGTTCAAATCTGCTATAATCGGCTCACGGCCTAGTAAATCTTCAACGCTAACATCTCGCAGTTTCTTCACTGATATTTTTCCCGCGATCAGATCGTTAAGCGCCGGTATAATCTTTAGCTTAGCCCCTGTCTTCTTCGCAAGATTAATAATTTCAGAGATTTCAGTACGTGAAACTGAGGGCATAGCGATAATAATCTCATGAATTTCCCGTTCTTTCACAATAGCGGGAATCGCGTAACGATTGCCTAACACTGGCACACCCAGTATAGACATATGATATTTATTGATACTATCATCAATGAAACCTACTAGCTTCGTATGAGCAAAAGAGGGTCCCATCATTTCCCTGGCAATTAATATTCCGCAATCGCCTGCACCTACAATAAGTGTATGGGTCTGAGTGTCTTTGTAATTGATTCGATCATTATGGAGCACTCTCCACAAGAATCGAACCCCACCTACTAACACTAAAACAGTCTCCATAGTCCGAACTTCTATTGCTAAGGGCACTCGTTCTGGCAAAATAAAATACGCGGAAACAAATGAAAGTAATGACCCTACTACAATCGCTTTTGAAACGGATATGATCTCACCAATGCTGGCATATTGCCACATTCTTCGGTATAAACCGAAATAGATCAGACTTCCACCAAACGCAACCGTTGCAATCACACCAAATTGCAGCATCTGTACAACGTAATCCTGGATAGGATGATTAGGATACCTAAACAAATAGGATGTTATAATGCTGAACCAGATGATTGCAAGGTCAATAAAGAATAAAAGAACTACTCTAGATTTCGCTGTCATTTTCAGTGCCTCCAAAAACAACATTATTGTTAAAGAACAAATCAATTTCCATAGTAGTAGTAATAGTAACCTTCGCTGGCTTTACGTTTTACATTATTAAGAACCACGCCAAGCATTTTCGCACCTACACGATCGAGGTTAGCTTTAGCTTTTACAGCAATATCCCGCTTTACCTTGCCATAGCTGACAACCATAATGACACCATCACTCTTGGAAGCCATGATCTGCGCATCTGTAACCGCCAATAACGGTGGAGTATCAATAAGAATGACATCATAACGCTGGCGCAAGTCCTGCAAAAGAGTACTCATCCGATTAGAAGCCATCATTTCTGCTGGGTTCGGAGGAATCGGTCCTGAGGTCATAATGGAAAGATTGGAAACACCAGAATCTTGGACAGTATCCTCAAGAACCGCCTGCTGCGACAGTAGTGAAGATAGCCCAAATCGGTTACTAAGCGAAAAAGTCTTATGTGCTGTCGGTTTCCGCAAATCACCGTCAATCAACAATACCTTCTTATCTGCCTGTGCGTAAGCCGCAGCTAAATTAGCAGAAACTGTTGATTTACCTTCTTCCGGTCCGGACGAAGTTACCATAATTACTTGAATAGTCTCATCCACAGAGGAAAAATCAATATTCGTGCGTAGCGCACGAAACGCTTCAGATACAGGGGAGCGAGGGTTCGTAACGGTAATCAGATGACGTTGTTTATTTGGCAGCTGTGACATGTTCGAGTTCGCCCGCCTTTCTGGATGTTTGCGTCTGTGCCTGTGTTGTGCCTTGTTTGCTATCTTCTGAACCCAATCTTGTAATCATCGCTATCGTTGGTAGACCAAGATATTTCTCAATATCGGCTTCAGTCTTCAGCGTATCGTCCATGTATTCCAGCAAGAAAGCAATCCCTAAACCAATCATCAAGGAAACGATGAAAGCTATAGCCATATTCATTAAGACATTCGGTTCTACAGGTCCCGGCTCGATAAGTGGATTTACTTTGGCCTCATTCAAAATCGATACGTTCTCCACGTTAAATAGGTTAGGAATCTCATCCTTGAATACAAGTGAAATGGCATTCACGATTTCAGCGGCTCGCTGATACGAATTATCTCGAACGACAAGTGTCATCACCTGCGTATTATTGACAGAGCTCACATTAACCTTTTTCAACAGCTCTTCTGCAGTAATATTGAACTGCGGATAATCTCTCGTAACAATATCAAGGATGGCCGGAGTCTTAATAATTTCCTTATACGTATTAATCAATTGAATATTAGTATTAATCTGGTTCAAATCAAGCTGCGCTGCAGCCGATTGAGTCGGAGTCTGGTTAACAATAATCTTAGTGGATGCTTCATACACCGGATTCTTAATATACAGACTGTACACACCAGCAACACCGCACACCAAAACAACTATGCTAGCAATCAGCCATAGTCTCTTCCTGACGATCTGAAAATAATCGCGAAGATCCAATTCTTGTGATGACAAGTGTAATTACCTCCAAGCTATTTCTGAAATATTTCGTTACTATAGTACAGCACTTCCCTATTGGCAAAAAATTGCCCCCTCTCACCTACATGAGAGGAGGCTATATACTATACTTTTAAATTTACTTACTTGAAGTTAATAGTACGGTAGATAATTACTGCTGCTTCAGCACGAGTAGCCGTATTGTTCGGGTTGAACTTACCAGCATTTCCTATAACCAAGTTATGATCTGCTGCGAATGCTACGCCATCTCTCAAAGATGCACTGATCTTAGCAGCATCGGAGAATTGGCTGATTGCCGTTACATTCGTTGTTGCAGCTGGATTGATAGATTTCACTGCACGGGAGATCATTGTTGCCATCTCTGCACGTGTGATGGTTGCATTAGGATCGAACTTAGCCGCACTGCGTCCAGTAATGATTCCTTTTTCTGCTGCAACTGCTACATATGGTGCATACCAAGCAGATGAACTTACATCACTAAAGCTTTGTACGGCAGAGTTGTTCTCCAGATTAAGCGCACGAATCAACATTTTAGCGAACTCTGCACGAGTTACATTGCTCTTCGGTGCGAATTTGCCTTCGCCCACGCCTTCAATCGCGCCTTTTGCAGCTACGACTTGAATTTGTTTGCCAGCCCAAGCTTGTACACTAGCAATATCCGTAAAGTTTACTTTATTCTCAAGCACTGCATAGGATGAGAAAGTATCACGTGGTTCTACGATGAACTCTCCATCAAGCACACCACCTTGGAATTGCAGGCTACCGTATACAAGCTTCGCTACGGACAGCAATTCTTTATCAAGACCATCAGTATTCTTAAGCGGAAGTTTAATGGTAATTGGTTGTTTGAATGTGCTTGTTGCTACACCGTTCACGCTAAGTGCAAATTCATACACATCCGAAGCCAATTTCAGTTTGGTAACAGAAGTTACAACTTCTGGTTTAGCGGTAGTTACTGTCAATGCAATAGCTGTGCTGAACTGACTTACAGGAATCGTTACTGTTACACCATTGAACGTAACCGCGATATTTGCAACACCTTTAGCTTTTGCAGCTTCAATAATTGCTTGGGAAAGCGGAACTTCAACTGTAGTAGCGCTTACTGTTCCCAGATTCAGGGTCAAAGTAAGACCTGTTTTGCCAGAATTCGCTGCAACTAGCTTATCCAACTCTTTAATTACATCGGCATCTACCAATTTCAATGTTGCTTTACCGTCAACAACACTTACTAGCTTGGATACGTCGTAGATTCCTGGAGTTGGAGCAGGAGTTACAGGAGTTGTAACATTTCCATTTCCACCATTGCTACCACCATTACCGTTACCGTTACCGTTGCCGTTGCCATTATCGCCCAATCCATACGCTTTAACGTAAGCAAGTGCAAGTGATTTCGCCGCAGGCTTCGCAGATTTAATCGTATTATTCAGGTTCTTCAATGTTTGCTTCACATCACTAGCAGTAACTCCAAGATTTTGCAACGCTTGGCTTACTGTAAGAGCTCCTGCTCCTGTAGTGTGGCTCAATACTTTCGCAATAGCCTCATCCAACAAAGTATCGTAACCAGATTCAGATTTGAGAATTTCCAACAACTCTGCAGTTGTCTTGCTGCTAAGCAGTGTACGAAGTTCTGTTTCTACACTGATTAAGAATTCAGAAACACTATCTACAGTAAGACCAGACACACCCGCTTTAGTTGCAATTTTGCTCAACAGGGCAATATTTTTGTCGTCGTTACGGATAATTTGAATTCCGGAGAAATCGTTCCCATAGACATCATATACTACACTAGTAACGCTTTGGAACAATTTAAGTGATGTCTTTGTTTCTACTTCATCCAATGAAAGCTTGTTCAAGACTGGAGCAAAAATCTCTGCGAAAGTTGCCTCGTCCAGCGCAGCAACCTCATTTTTCAAATTATAGAGGTAAACTACATCTGTTGCAGAGAGTTGCTTGTAAACATTAAGAACTTTCTCCTTAACTGCTGTACTGCTGCTAACTGTAGCTGCAGATGCTGTACCCACTGCTCCAAGATTACCCAACGGAAGACCCGCTACGGATGCTGCTACCATACTTGCTGCCAATGTTGATACTACTAGTTTCTTTTTCAAAGTCACTAAATATCCACCTCTTTATATGTATTTAAATTCCTTTTGTTACTATAGTCCTAGACTATTTCACCTTATGTCTACACTATTACGTATATCAACGATTCACCCAATAAAACCCATTCTACCACTATTAGGTAGATTAGTCAGCCCTTTCGGGAAAAAATCCCAAACAATTTGTGTCGATTCCCCCTTTTTTGTACGTGATTACCACGAATAACCTCTCCATTTGCCACAATTTGCTGAGAGTTCTCGCGCATATAGTCGCGCATCTCAGGACCTAATTGTTTCTCTAAAACCACATAAGCAGCATTTAATCCAAAAGGACGATGAACACTGTCATGTGCATCAGAGGCCAACACATGTACTGCATTTCTACGACATAACTCCAGAGATAGCTTCTGAAGTTTATTCCCGAAGACGCCTGCAAGACTTTGTGCGGTTACCTGACCGAGTGATCCCAGCTCTATCAATCTTTCTAACTTAGAAGGATCGGCAGCTACTTCAGCATTACGCTCCGGATGGGCGATGACCGGAACGAACCCTTGAATGATCAACTCGTGACAGATTTCTTCCATGTTGCGTGGGACTCGTGAAGAAGGCATTTCTAGCAAAATATACCGCGAGTCTGCAAGACTTAGCAGTTGCCCCCGCTCCAGATCATCCAGTAAATCTCCGTACACTCTGATTTCCTGACCTGGAAGAACAAGCAGTGGATTGCCATGCTGACGAAGTTTCTCATTCATCAGATCCACTGCTTCTCTTATACTAGCGGAGTTATTCATATATTGACCGTTGGCGTGATGTGGTGTGGCAATGACGGATGTAATTCCGTCCCTATAGGCGTCTTGCGCCATGGCGAGAGCGGATTCCCAATCAGTAGCTCCGTCATCCATAAAGGGTAAGATGTGGCAATGGATATCTTTCATATGTTATCTATCGGTCCCTTCACATAGAAAATTTAGTTTTACCCACAAAAAAATACAACCATTCCCAAATGGAATGGTTGCTTGATTGTAAATGAGTTCTTGTCTTATGCTTCAGTAGGTTCCTCTTGCTGAGGTTCATTTCCATCTATTTCAGCATCTTCAGAATCTGGAGAGGAGAGAACATACCCATCAATCAATCCCCAAAGTTCTTCTTTACCAAGGCCAATCTCTGAAGAGAATGGAATGAAATTATCCCCTGGCAGCACGCCAAGCTCCTGCTTCATGATCTTGATATGCTTTTGCCAGCGAGTCTTCGGAATCTTATCCGCCTTAGTCGCTACTACACACATAGGAAGATCATAATGCTTCAACCAGTCGAACATCATCTTATCATTGCTGGTCGGCGGATGACGCAGATCCACGATGAGCAGAACAAGCTTCAACGTATCGCGCTCAGATAGATATTTTTCCACCATCTTGCCCCATGTTGCACGTTGCGTCTTCGAGACCTTAGCATATCCGTAACCTGGAAAGTCAACAAAATACATGCTGTCTTCATTGATACGGTAATAGTTCATATGCTGGGTCTTACCTGGAGTGGAGCTTGTCCGAGCCAGATTCTTGCGGTTAATCATTCGGTTAATGAGGGATGACTTCCCTACATTGGAGCGCCCTGCCAGAGCAACCTCTGGCAAAGCATCATCAGGGTATTGATCAGGGCCAACGGCACTGATTATAAATTCGGCAATATTAACTTTCATAGGACTTCCTTTCTAATGCACACTACTCGGTGGCTCACTGCTAATTTCATTATGATGCTCAACTAACGCATGATGCAAGACCTGATCCATGTTAGATACTGGTATGAACTCCACATCATTGCGTACGCTCTCTGGAATTTCTTTCAGATCACGTTCATTGTCTTTGGGAAGAAGGATCTTTTTATATCCAGCACGGTGTGCAGCTAAAGACTTCTCTTTCAGTCCACCGATCGGCAATACACGTCCACGTAGGGTGATCTCACCGGTCATGGCCACATCCTTCGAAACATAACGCTTCGTAAGTGCAGAGATCAAAGCGGTAGCAATCGTAATCCCTGCAGACGGGCCATCCTTCGGAATCGCACCTTCAGGAATGTGGATATGAATATCAATCTTCTCATAAAAATCGGGCTGGAGTCCCAGCTCCTCCGCCTTCGAACGTGTATAACTGAAAGCGGCCTGCGCCGACTCCTTCATTACATCGCCCAGTTGTCCAGTAAGTGTCAGCTTGCCCGTTCCCTGCACGACAGTCACTTCGATCAGCAGCGTATCGCCACCAACCTCAGTCCAGGCCAGTCCAGTTACTGTGCCAATCTGATCTTCAAGCTCCGCCATACCGTAACGGTATTTCGATGCACCTAAGTAATCCTTGATGTCATCCGGAAGAATGACTACACTTTCTTTTTCCTTGGACACAATCTGTTTCGCGGCTTTGCGGCACAACGCTGCAATCTGCTGCTCCAAATTACGCACACCGGATTCACGAGTATATTCGCGCACGATACGCAATAAACTGTCGTCTTCGATGATCAGCTGATCTTCTGCAAGACCATGATTCTTCTTCTGCTTCGGCAAAAGATAACGGCTACCGATCTGCAATTTCTCCAGTTCCGTATAACCCGGAATGAACAGCATTTCCATCCGATCGAGTAGCGGACGCGGAATGTTATGCACTACATTCGCTGTTGTAACAAACATAACGTTTGATAAATCAAACGGCAACTCGACGAAATGGTCACTGAACGTATTGTTCTGTTCTGGGTCCAATACCTCAAGCAATGCTGAGGATGGGTCACCACGGAAATCTGCAGCCATTTTATCAATCTCATCTAGCAGGATAACCGGATTAATCGTTCCTGCCGTCTTCATCCCTTGAATGATTCGGCCTGGCATCGCACCTACATAAGTCCGGCGATGACCACGGATCTCCGCTTCATCACGCACACCGCCAAGCGAAATGCGAACGAACTTACGATTAAGTGAACGTGCGATGGAACGAGCCAGTGAGGTTTTGCCCACACCTGGAGGCCCTACAAGACATAGGATCGGACCTTTTAGCTTCTTCACCAACTGCTGAACGGCTAAATATTCCAATACCCGTTCCTTTGGTTTTTCCAAACCGTAGTGGTCCTCATCAAGTACCTGTTCTGCCTTCTTGATATCAAGGTCATCTTCTGTCTGTTCATTCCAGGGAAGACCCAGCAGCCAATCCACATAGTTGCGAATTACGCCACCTTCAGCTGAGCTCACTGGCATTTTTTCCAGACGATCGATTTCCTTCTCCATCTTCTCTTTCACGCGTTCCGGCAAATTCTTCTCTTCCATGAGATTCCGCAGTTCTTCCGCTTCTCCCACCCGGCCTTCCTTCTCGCCGAGTTCTTTCTGGATCGCTTTCATTTGCTCGCGCAAATAATATTCCTTCTGCGTCTTCTCCATCTGCTTCTTCACACGTTGATTGATCTTGCGTTCAAGCTCCAGCACTTCACGCTCATTATTAAGAATATCAAGAAGCTTCTCTAGCCGTTTACTGACATCAATCGTCTCTAGAATTTCTTGCTTATCCTTGATCTTCAGCGATAGATGGCTCGTAATGACATCCGCAAGACGACCCGGCTCCTCAATATCGGATACAGCAGCCAGTGTCTCTGGTGTCACTTTTTTGGATAACGTTATATAGTGTTCGAACTGATTAAGTACTGTACGCATCAGCGCGTCACACTCTTGATCGCCATCTTCCTCTTCTAGTAGCTCGCGCGCCATAACCTCATAATACTCATCATTATCGATATAATTAATAATTTCGGCTCGTTCTACACCCTCAACCAGTACACGAATCGTACCGTTTGGCAGCTTCAGCATTTGCCGCACATTCGCGACAGTACCGACCCGAAAAATATCGTCCTGACCAGGCTCTTCAATATTCACTTCCGACTGTGAACACAGAAGAATTAAATTATCTTCAACCATAGCTTTTTCTAGTGCCCGAACTGACTTCTCACGGCCCACATCCAAGTGAAGAACCATGCTTGGGTACACAAGAAGACCTCTTAGCGGTAATAAAGGAAAACGACGACCTTTTGTTTTATTTGTCATCATCGCTTTCGCACCTCCCATGGCTCTCAATTAATCTCATATGAATTCATTCTAACAAAAGCAGCCCCAAAACACCAACAAAGTACTTGCAATTTAAGAATAAACAACCTTATTATCCTTAAAAAACGGCAACGTTTCTCCAAGAAATGTAAGGATTATGGAAAGTGTGAATCTATACTTTAAAAAAGGAAGCAGCAGACACGCCTGCGGCTCCCTTTATTTCACAGTGGCAAGTCACGATTTACTTATCGAAACCATAACACACCCTAGCTTACATTTTAGGTAATAATTTAAGCTCAACCCTTTGCAGACTCGCCAGCGGCATCGGCCTTCAAAAGTGAAGGTGCTGCTGAGAATAGCTCTCCAGCTACTGCTGGAAGCCTAACATCTGCTGTATCGGCGCCAAACAGATGACGGAATACTTCCTCCACCGTTTCCATTGGAATGACGCGTAGTGGGGCGAGGTCAGCGAATAGGGACTGCCAGTTTTCTTTTGGAATAAGCACCGTAGTAGCTCCTGCCTGAAAAGCAGCCTCCACCTTCGCAATTACACCACCAACAGGCTTCACACGCCCGTGTATGCCTATCTCACCAGTGATCGCTACGGTATTATCCACGGGAAGACCACGAATGGCGGAGACGATAGCAACTGCCATCGCAACCCCTGCTGAGGGTCCGTCAATGGGTGTTCCACCTGGAAAGTTCACATGCAGATCATAACGGTCTGGTTCCAGATTCATGGTACGCAGTACGGTCAATACGTTCTCAACGGAGCCTTTAGCCATGCTCTTTCTCCGAATCGTGCGAGAACCTCCACCAATCTCTTCCTCATCTACAACTCCGGTTACGTTCAATCTACCTTGACCGTTCTGCGCAGGTGCTGCGGATACTTCGATCTCGAGCAAGGTGCCCATTCCCGGTCCATACACTGCAAGTCCATTAACCAATCCAATCTGCGGCGCGGAAGGAATCTTGCGCTCTGTTCGAAGTGGAAGCTGGCTACTACCCGCTACCCATTCTACATCAGCAGCACTTAGCGTATCTCTCTGCTCCGTTAGCGCTAATCCAGCTGCGAGCTGAATCATATTGACTGCCTCCCGGCCATTTGTTGCATATTGCTGCACAACAGTGACTGCTTCAGGGCTTGGCTTTAGTCCGATCTTCTGTATCGCGTCACGCGCGATGACCGCAATCTCATCCGGCAATAGCGGACGGAAATAAATCTCCATGCAGCGTGAACGCAGCGCGGGAGAAATCTCATCCGGGGATCGCGTAGTCGCGCCTACTAACCGGAAATCAGCGGGTAAGCCATTTTGAAAAATATCATGAATATAAGCCGGAGTATTATTGTCCTCCGAATTATAATACGCGCTCTCTAGCAGAACCTTCCGGTCCTCCAGCACCTTTAGCAGCTTATTCATCTGAATGGGGTGAAGCTCACCGATCTCATCCAGAAAAAGAATCCCGCCATGCGCCTTCGTCACCGCTCCCGGTTTCGGCTGCGGCACACCTGCTACGCCCATGGCTCCAGCACCTTGATAAATTGGATCATGCACCGATCCGATTAACGGGTCGGCAATACCACGCTCATCAAAACGAGCGGTCGTCGCATCAATTTCAGTGAATTTGGCGTCACTTTTAAAAGGGGAAAGGACATTTTTTTTCGCCTCTTCCATGACCACGCGCGCCGCTGCAGTCTTGCCGACTCCTGGCGGACCATAAATAATCACATGCTGCGGATTAGCACTACATAGTGCGGCCTTCAGGGCGCGGAGCCCATCTTTTTGCCCAACAATATCTCCAATAGAAGCCGGCCTAGTTTTCTCCGACAATGGTTTGGTTAGTGAAATCATACGCATCTTCCGTAGTTTATCCAGTTCCTTACGCGACTCTCGGTCTACCGCCGTCTTGTTTGTCTTCTGACCCCGCAGCAGATTCCAAAAGTATACGCCGATAACCAGCGCGAAAAAGAGCTGCACGATCATCACAACTATACTTAATTCCATAGGTCATCCTCCTGTTTCGTTCAGTCTACCTTTCCACCTTTGGCTACTATTAGGTAGTATAGCCGTTTCGGTAATTAGTAAACGCACAATTGAGGATTTGTTGAATTGTTGGTGTAGGACAAGTAGCAGGAATTTATAATTGGGGGGTTGAAAGTTCTAAGGAGTGCTAGATGCACCTTAGATTCTCCCCCCTCTAGCAGGAAGATAGAAGCAAGAACAGCTGTGGACCTTGCAGCTAAGTTCAGTAGGTACCTAGTTCTGTCGACTGTTTCGCTCGGGGCGTTGACTCATCTATAGAAGAAACTTAAGTTAGTTCTGAAATTAAGGGGATTCTTCCTAATTATCTGTTGTTTATGGCCTCTAAGCAGATAATTAGGGAATTCCTCCCTGATTATCCGGTGTTCATGACCTCCAAGCTAACAATTAGGGAAAACCTCCTTAATTATTCGCTGATTAGGCTGTAAACAGGGGAAATCGCCTGTTTTTTAGGGAGGTTTTCCGTAAAAAGCTCGATTTGGAGCGATTTTAGGATTATTTCAGGGAGGTTTTCCCTAATTACTTCTTATTGATCCAGACCTCGCTACACACTACGCACCTTATTGCCTACTCTCTCCATACCACGTTACTTATCACGCAATTAACCACATTCCTTATCACATCCCTATATCACGTTCCAAATCAAGCATATTGCCAAGCTCCTATCTCACTCCTACCGCGCTCCATACCAAGCTCCTTATCTCCCCTTACTTCGCACCTTAACGAGCCTTCACATCCCTTCCTCCATTCGCACCTCCAACATCCCATACGTATATTTCGCCTAAATTAACATCCAATCAACCCTCAAACTTATTAGCTCAATCCCAGTAATAAAGGACATCACGAGCCAGCCTATACTCAACATTTTTAACACCGATCCCTCTTCTCACAGGCTTCAACCAGCCCTTTTCACACAGCTTCATCAACATCAAACGTACCGTTTTGGGGTCTATAGCAAAATACTCTGCTACATCTTTGGGACGAACTGTCCCCGCTTGGCGAACCACTAATCGCATGATTTCCTTCTCAGCAAATAGTAATTTTCCATGCGGTGCATCTACAATTAAGTAACGGCTTAGCACCACACGCAGCAGTGTAATACATAGCTCTGGGCGCTGTTCCACATCATCGTAGGCAAATGAAATTACTTGGTAACCCATTCCGTACAGAAACGTCTCACGATTTAGCTCATTACAATACTTCAGTCTATCCATATCCCTCACATGCGCTGCATACCCTTTGATCTCGAACAAGAGCTTGATAGGCCCCGGCAAAAAAGCATAATCCGCGAAATAAGATCGTCCGCGCCAATCCAGCACTTCATACTCCGGATGTAGATCATTGAAATCTCCACGAAGCGGCCACCATACATTCTGTAAAAACATTTCTTCGGCATGACGATGCCCTCTCTCCAGCCTCCCTCGTCGTTCCCCATTCCTGCTTGCTAGATGCTTCTCAATAAACGCTTCATGGGCTTGTTCATAGTTCATTCGATGTTCCCCCTGATTAATTTATTCCACGCAAAAAAACGCCCCGTTCCCACCACCGGATATACCGGGGGGGTAACAGGGCGTTCTTCGCCACATATTATGAATTGAATCATTAATTCGTAAAAGACCAAATTACTTTGATTGCACCGGAGGTGCAAGATTAGCATGAGCGCGACCTGGGATTTCACCAGTTTCCTCATACGCTACAACAATCGCATCGATTTCCTTCTTCAGCTCGTTCACGAGTTCCGCTTCAGGCACCTTACGAATCATCTGACCGTAACGGAACAACAAACCTTCCCCACGGGCACCAGCAATACCAATATCCGCTTCACGCGCCTCACCAGGACCATTAACGGCACATCCTAGCACGGATACTTTAATAGGCACCTTAAGCTTCGAAATGTACTCTTCCACCTCATTAGCGATGGAGAAGAGATCTATATCAAGTCGTCCGCAAGTCGGACAAGAAATGAGTGTTGCCGCGTTAGAGATCAGACCGAAGGTCTTCAGCAGCTCGCGTGCCACCTTAACTTCTTCCACCGGATCAGCGCTAAGCGAGATACGCAGGGTGCTGCCGATGCCCATAGAGAGCAGTGCACCGATACCCGCGGAGCTTTTTACTGTACCGGCAAACAAGGTGCCGGATTCTGTGATCCCGAGGTGCAGCGGATAAGGAATAACTTCCGCAGCCTGACGGTAAGCTTCGATGGCCATTGGCACATCAGATGCTTTTAAGGAAACGATAATGTCGTGGAAATCCAGCTCTTCCAAAATCCCAATATGGTATAGTGCGCTTTCTACCATAGCTTCTGGAGTCGGATATCCGTATTTCTCCAAGAGATGATTCTCCAAAGAACCGGCGTTTACGCCAATCCGAATCGGAATTCCTTTTTCTTTACACGCTTTAACTACTGCTTCTACCTTCTCCCGACGACCGATGTTACCTGGATTAATCCGTACTTTATCGATGCCGTTCTCAATAGCCATCAGCGCGAGCTTATAGTTAAAATGAATATCCGCTACGAGTGGGATATGAATCTGCTTCTTGATCTCCTTAATCGCGGCGGCCGCCTCTTCATTGTTGACAGTAACGCGTACCAGTTGGCAGCCTGCTTCCTCAAGCCGTAAAATTTCGGCTACAGTAGCCTCCACATCAGCTGTTTTGGTTGTACACATGCTTTGAATCGCAACCTCGTTGTTTCCCCCAATAATGAGCCCGCCAACATTGACAGGACGGGTTTGGTGTCTCAAGAACATGATTTTTCTCCCCCATAACGCCAAAGCTCCACCCCTTCGCAACCGCTAGTGAAGCGGGATAAGCGGAAGAAAGGTGGAGACAGTGACATATATTGTTAAGGTAAGCGACTTACGCGCTTTCCTCTTTCTTTTTGTCTTTCTTAAGGTTCAATTCAGGCAAAGCCTTCTCTTGAACGACCTGCTCCGTGATCACACAATCTTTAATATCATCGCGTGAAGGAACTTCATACATCACATCAAGCATGATGCTCTCAATAATCGCGCGCAGTCCACGGGCTCCCGTATTGCGTTTGATCGCTTCCTTGGCAATTGCTTCGAGTGCCAACGGTTCGAACTTCAGCGCTACGTTATCCATTTCCAGCAGCTTGATGTATTGTTTCGTGAGTGCATTCTTAGGCTCGGAAAGGATACG